>Ga0214164_1001127_pt1 | contig 15758 bp, 35 predicted proteins | sample TroBogepilimnion_13_FD_153003 | JGI IMG/M metagenome (GOLD analysis project Ga0214164, IMG submission 153003) | Freshwater microbial communities from Trout Bog Lake, WI - Practice 03JUN2009 epilimnion v4 | ecosystem: Environmental > Aquatic > Freshwater > Lake > Epilimnion/Euphotic zone ...
AACCGGTCAGGAACCAGCACACGATGCCAACCTTCCTCTTGAAACAGTTCTAAGGTAAATTCTTTACCTTTACTTATCAACATCATAGCCACCTCAACAAGAACAGGGTGTATAACTGTTCGTCTAGCGTATAAAGTTTGTATCCATCAGCTTGGGTGCCACGATACTGCCACGACGTTGACGATTGTTGAAGGATCCATAGTTCCACATCGCTGACAATGTAGGGATTTATTGAGACCGCACCGGGTTGGCCCAGATATCGGCCCAGTCTGAATTTGAGACCCAGAGATTCTATTATTTCCCGGTCAATTTGGTCTTGCATTGCCTTTGCTATTGATGTCATTATTGTATCTTCTGTAATCATAGCCACCTCAACACAAACATTGTATACGCTTGATCATCGTCCCATACTACACGATCAGGATTATACATAATTCTAACACCGGGATTTAACTGTTCAAACTTACGATCAGCCCGCCGTTCCTGGGTATCATTGTCGAGATTGGGATAATTTGCTTGGAACTGTGTCACACAGTTTACCAATGCTGGAGGTAGCCGTGCCATGCGTTGCTCTTGCGACATATCCCAGGGAGGTATTACGATTTCTATCATAGCCACCTCAGGGCAAATAAGGTAGCCTGCTCACCGGTCCGGAAATAGTAAGTTTCCTGCACATTGCCATTCTCTATATATTCTGCCAAGTCGGCGTGCTCTCGGTACCATTCTTCATTCCAGGAGCCAATATTAGCCACACACCATTGCTCAACCGCAGGCCAATGCGATTCGGTAGCGGCTGTATAAGTCAGTTCGGGATTCATTTCCACTTTAACGTAAAAGCAGTAACATCTTCTGCTGACATAAAATAAAATGCTGCTACACTATCGTACACATAACTGACATCTGTGGTATCCATTAGTTCAGCCCAGACTAGGCCCAACTCTCTGTCCCAACACCACTTTTTCATTTCTCTCATGGAAGTCAATGGATCAGCTACTGTAACACAATGACAGGCATCTAACACTTTATCTGATGGACGAAAGTTGTGGGTGTTGTGTATCATTTGGGTACACCCCATTTCAGTGCGTGGTATGTATTATCTTCATCAGACAATTCACCTACTACAGCCACACGATATCCCATAGTTTCGGGATCAGGGTTGCACCAAAAAGTAGATTCGCCAATGGCGTGATCCATTACCCACTGTCCGTGTTCGGTCTTTTGCCATTCGCTTATGGGAAAGGCCGCATACAGATATGGATCTTCAACATCGCCCATGCGTAGAGTGTGAAAGCATACTTTAACGGCCATTGATTAATCCTCCAACAAAATCTACTGCCACTTCTTCATTGGTTAGTCTACGTCCAGCAGTTTTGAGCTGAAACATAAGAGCATCCGATTCATCGGTAAAATGAAAGTTCATGTAGTCGGCAGTGGGACTATAGGTCCAGCGACCGCCTGTCAGTCCATAAGTTTCTAAAGTCCAGGCCAACAATCCATTCCAACGATCACCGTGATCGTAGGGATTAGACCAAGGTACTTGTACGGTTATAGCCATCGTAGTCCAAATAAAACAGCCGCCCGTTCAGACGGAAGTTGAAAATGATAAACAGGATTGGGCCAATTACACCGCCAATCCCAGGTGTCTTTAAAATGTTCGTTACACCATTCGATAATTGCATACACGTTGCGGTTTTTACAATCTAAGGTTATCTCGGTCATATGCTATTATAGCACGGAACAGCATTATTGGTCTGTTGTTTTTAGTATGTCAAATACCCGTTTTTGTTCTCGAAACTTGGTTTCTAGGTCTTGGTATTGTTGGCCTAACTGTTTCAGTTCTTCAAATTCGGCCTCGAGCGTGGCATTTCGATTGAGTCGGTTGGGTATCTGCAGTTGTTCTTTGATTTGTTTTAGAGTATCTACTATGCTTTCACCATTTATTTCAATGTCAGCATCTTCACCATTTATAACTATTCGTCCAGATGTTTGGTAGTTACCCCAGTTTGGAATTGTGGTGTTGGTAGTGTAGATTACATTTGTTGCGTTCGGGTCAGGTACTGCCCCGTATCCGTTGGATAGTTTTCCACTGCCGACTGTTAAATTTGCGTAAGTGCGATAAGGATTATTAAACATTGTGTAATTATATACAATCGCAATTTGTTATGTCAATGGCTGTCTTCCCAGCTATACCATCTTTGGGTAACTACCAACCAACCTATTTCTTCCAAATCATGATTGACTTCGTCGGTTACAAAACTTTCTTCTACAAATCCAGCAAAATCTACACCTTTGAATCCTGTACCCGAACAGTACCAATTTATGTAGCTGTTATCGTGGCGAATGTCTGCTACCATATCTGCGGCATAGCGCCAGGTGCAATTCCAGGTTAGATTTTTAAGAATAGCCCACATGTCTTTAGGTGCAAAGTTGTTGTTACACAGTGCGGCATACAAATTTTGAGCATAGATTTCTTTTCGACGAATCTTTGTTATTATCCAATCCGTTTGACGAATATCACGTTCTAAGTTAAAAACTTTACGGTGCATACTGTATTTACTTTTATTATTTAAAATTTTAGTGTGATAAATAACACTAATAAGGAGAATTTTGTAATGACCACTCTTACATTAGTATGCACTTGGACTGCTAAGGCATTGGGAGAAAAAATACCCGATCAGATTTTTATAGACACTCCAACAAATATGGCTAGTCCAACTTATAATTTTGATCCTGTGGAGGTAACTTATCAAGCAAAACTCTTAGCATCCAGAGATCGAGTAAATGCTACAAGTGTTTTTAAAGCACTTTCTTATCCTGTTGTGAGCACTAACGCAGACGGGTTATTAGTAACTGTTTCTACATTTACAGTAGAAGATATGAGTACTGTGCCAGGATTAACTGTTGATAACGCATACGAGTTGTGCATGAGTACTAGACAAGCAGATGCAAATGCTGCTGGAATAGGAATGTATTTTGCTTGGAGATTTGCATATTATGATGATAAATTTACTCGTACAGTTAATGTAACAACTTCCCCATGATAATTTTAATTCAAAGAAAAAGCCCACTCAGTGGGCTTTTTTGTGGCTCAAGTTTAATATTAAATTAAACCTAAACTCATTGCCTTATATGCTGCAGCAACCATTTTGCGGCTTGCTTCACCATGACGATACTCGGTTACACGAACACCGTTACCGGCAGTACGTTGATTAGCATAGATAGCATAACCACGGCTACGAATTACAGAAATTGTAGCAGTTGGGTTTTTGATACCAAAACGCTTGGCAATAGCAGACTCGCTTAGTGTTTCACGGTCAAGAACTAATGCTTTAAACAACTTACCTTGTTTTGTTTCTAGGTCAAACTTTTTTAATTTAATAGACATCTATTTCTCCTTTTAAGTTTGCTTGAATTCTCAAGCATGATGTTATTATGCACTAACTTTTGGTATATTGCAACAGTCAGTTTTACCGTTTTATTTTTCGTAGGGAACAGGTTGCCAGCCTAACTTTTTTAAATCTGCTTCGATTTCTTCAGTCACAACACCTTCTTCAACATGGCCCGCACGATGAGTTCCTTCGTTGAAAATACCAGTACAGTACCAGTCCAGGTAGTCACCTTTGCCCAATAGTTGAGCCACAATACCGCCGGCTACACGCCAACTGCATGCCCAATACTCATCTTTGAGTATTGGTATAACATCTAACTTTTGCCATTGCATGTTGCAGATCGCGGCATATAAGTTTTGGGCATAAATATCGCTGGTTCGGACCTTGTGTTTGAACCACAGTGAGTCCTGCATGTCCAAGGCCATGTCGTGCTCAATTTGTTCTTCGGGTAAGATTTTATTAGTCATACAAGAATTATACAGCGTTTAGAAATTCTAGTCAATAAAAAACCCGCCTTAGCGGGTCGTTTAATACAAAAAGTTTATTTACCAAGTGTGGTTGCTACTGTGCGATCGAATCCTGCGGCTGTGGCCGGAACGGCTGTTACTGTCGGGTGAGATGCTATTGCTACATATGGAACTGTAGTTACTGCAGCCTTTGGTAAAACGGCCGTTGCGACAGCTATGTCTTCAGTCAGCCCACCACGTGTTGTTACAGGCTGTGCTACTGATTGTGGTACTGGTTGTACTTTTGGTTTAGGCCCAGTTTCGTTTGACATTTTATTATCCTTTAAAAATATAACAGTATTTATCTTTTAAAGTACTTGAATATCTGTTACATTCATCACACGAAAACTGCGCCACTCGGACTTATCTAAACACCATACACTCAAAGTTTCTGGTTTGTATAACTTTGTAGTATGATGCTCTTCTGTGACCACACGAGCTGGCATAGCTTCTGTTCGCAGAGTACAGGGCATGGTGCGAACTGTACCATCTACTTTGGTAAACGTCACAGCACAATCGTGCTCGCTTAACATTGTACGTAGAAATTGATTACGTGCGTCTGCATCTAACAATGCCAAGAAAGTTTCTGTTTGACTCATTCAGAACCTTCTCGACGATTTCCACGAGATCGATTTCGCAAATTAGCGGCCACTGCCAGAGCCAAACTCTTGTAGTGATTTCTAAGATGATTTCGATCTGTAACTCGAGATACAGCAAGTTTATCTTCTTTTGTTAATAATACTGCTCTTGGATCATATGCCATGTTAATTTCCTTTAAGTTTACGACATTGTTCTTGTACTGTCTGTGGTACGTCTGGGTGCCAGCCGCCTATAAGCATACGGCAATCATACTGTACAGTTACGGTACTTTTTTCAGTGTAGTGTATTAGAAAAATAAAACTCACAATTGATACTGCTACACCAACGGATGTGGCTAAAACCGTTTTCATTAGAGTCCAAATTCTTCATCAAATTCTTTATGGCCAAACCAATCTCTGAATTGTTCTTTGAAAGATTCATCCGCCTTTAACCAATGCGCGATAGCCTCTTGATCTTGTTCTTCGAGACCGTAATAGGCGTCTCGAAAATATTCAGCCTGTTCATCACTGGCTTCTTCACGCATGTTTTCGGCTTTTTCGTATGATTCATCATCATCGTTTTCGGCCATTTCATCTGCGGCTATCCAACTGTCCCAGGCTTCACTGTGTGCTTCCTCATTCAATGATTCAGCAAGATCAAATACTTCGTCTAGAGTTTTCATTATTACTCCACAAAATCAACAACATTACCGTCGGCATCTGCGGCAATAATACGCACACGCTCACCTGACTCGTTTAAGATTTCAATTGGGCCCCAAATCCACCATTCAGTTTCATCTGGATACCAAGAGTCTTCTTCACGATCTTCAAGATCATAGATGCTGTTTTCGTCAATGAACTCCTGCAGTTCTTCTTCGGCTTCTTCGTCAAGACCTTCAATCTCAACATCATACCAGCATCCGCCATCATCCATGTTAACCAGTTCAACATTGTCAATATTGTTAACCGAACAGTCCAGCATGTTGATACTGTCTCGTGCACCATTTCCGCCAGGTACTTCAGCAAATTCAAACTCGGGTGGACGATCGTCTGTGGTTTCTACAGTCCACTCACCCCAACGGAAACCATTGGTGACTGTGATACGTCCTTCACCTTCACGTTGTACCCAGTGTTCGACTTCTTGACAACTTTTCTTGTAGTATGTTTTAACTGTCCATAGTGCCATGATTGCTCCTTAGTTATCCAAGTCCATTGTGTTCCACTCTTTGACTACCGCAAGAAGTTCTTCTTCTGTGTTACACATAACTTTGGCAGTCTTCCAATCGCTTTCCTCGTCACGACCACCAACTTCTACCATCCAACCGTTGTCATAACGATTGAGTGTAATTGATTCATTTACCTTTGATAATTTTGTTAATTTTGTTGCCATTTTGATTCTCCTTGGATTAGTTTAGCATTCTTTACCATTGCAACGAAACGATCCAGGATCGGCTCCGGCAAATATGCTGGGTTTGATATAATAATTATACGGCAATCCAGTATTCCTGTCAATGCCTATGCGTCTAATACTGCCGTTTGGTAAAACTTCTCCTTTTATTACTCTTTCGGTTACTTGGCCATTTTCGGTTTCGTATCGTACTACAGTAACATATTTACTTTCTTCTCTGATGACTTCTCTGGTAACAGAGACAGTATCTGCTAGTACCACAGCAGGAAATAACAAAATCACTAATAGTTTATTCATCTTTTTTCTTTATAGTACAAGTACCATCTTTATTGTCAATCCATTCAATGACATCACCTGGTTTCCAGCCTAACTCTTCGCAGGCTTCTTTAATGTCTATTACCAACTCACCATTATCATCTTCTACAATAGTTTTAACCCAGTGGTATCTGCTCATCGTGTTTTCTCCGCTAATAGTCTATATCCACGTGTGGTTGGGTGAACACGATCGGCACTGAGTTCAGGAATAGGTAATACAGTATCTCCGTATTCCTGTGCAACTTTTCGTACTATGTCCTGTACGGCGGGCTTAATGGCCGGTAATATCCAATACACACGATCTGCTTCTGTCATTAGTCTAAGGGTGCGTAATTCATCTTCTGTGTTAATACCTGCATGGTCATTGCTACCAAGACTGACAATAACCGTTCGGGCTCTATAAGGACTACTGGTAATATTACGATTAACCCAGTTACGACTGTTAATACCACTCTTGGCAATTACGGCACACTCGTGCCGGACCTGTTGTGTGCCCACTGCTATACTATCACCTAAGATTAAACATTCTAACATTATATTTTCTCCCCTGCACTAAATCCACGGAATCCTTTAAAGCGTGGAAATCTTAGACTGTATGATCCGTCTTGATTTTGCGTAACAGCGTCTGCACGTACTTCCACAATATTACCAACAAGGCTATTGCGATTAAGCCAATACTCAATCCTATTATCATCTGTGAGTCCGCTTCCGACATTGGTCCTAATAAGTTTACCATCATCTGTTCCCTCTACAATTAAAGCACCCAGTCGGCCTACATTTTTACCAGTGCCTTCTTCGGTGCCTACTACAGTTAAACTAACTTCAATAAATGGTTTCAACTTCAACCACGCCACACTACGTTTACATTCGTATACCGCTTCGGGGTCTTTGATCATAATACCTTCGTATCCGCCCTCAACTGCTGATCGGTTAATGTCAGTGAATCGTGCCTGGCCTTCAACTGTATTTAAATCAACTAATTCCTGTCCCACAACAGTGACATTGGGCATGTTATCTGCCAGTGGTGCAAACCAAGTCTGTAGACTGTAACTGCGATCTATTTGACGATGTTGACCCAGCCCAGCTTTAAATTCACGCAGGCTTATGATATCAAACAGGTTAAGAACAGCATCGGCACTTTCTACATCAGTTTTACGATGTACCTGTCGCATAAGGTCCTGAAAGTTACTGCTCATTACTTCTCCATCTAAGACCATGGGTTCAGCAAAGAATTTGCTGTTCTTAGACAACTGTTGTCGTATATGTGGAAAGTTTACCAGTTCTTTACCATTACGGCTATACTGATCAACAACACCATCTGGATAAACGATAGATATAACTCTAACGCCATCGAGCTTAACTTCAATGAGTTTTCGCCCTGTAACTTTGCTCTCATGATTGGCACTATCATGAGCAAGTTGACAACTAAAAACAGGAATAATGTATTCAGCATGTTTCTCCTCCACAACTGAGTTAATGGTTTTTTCACTTACACCACAGCGTAAGTCTTTAATAAGTATACGACGATACCACCCGTTCCATTCCTCTTGGGTGGCTTTTGCAATCATGTGATTGATTGCTACCAGTGCGGCATTACCGGTTAAGCGTCTTTCAGCCAGGTCCTGGGCAGTGCGCCAAAATGTTTCTGGACGTAGTCCTGGTCCATCTCGACGACCTGGGTGTTCCTCAACCTTGCGAACACCATAGGTGATCATACTGTCAAGGCAGGCACGGGCTCCACGGAAAAATTCCGTATTGCCTGCTTCAGCTTCACGAGCAATAACAGATTCTTTAAACAGGCGACTATTATCACTTTCTAATTCAGCAATAACTTCCCAGGGTTTTAACATATCGGCTCCTAAATTTTTACTATACTAATATTATAACAGATTGCGAATTCTGGGTCAACCGTTTTTAGAAAGTTCGCGAACTAGATTTTCAATGCGTAATTCGCGGTATTTGCGAATATTGTCCTCTAAGTCGATAGCATGCCCACGATAATGCGTAACCAGGTCTTCGGCTAGATCATCGAGTTCCTTTGGGGTTAAATCGGCTATAGTCTGCGCTATAGCAATAATTCTCACATCATTACACATTTTTCGCTTTCTCAACTACGTGTGGTTCTAGTCCTGTTTCTTCTACACCGTCTTTGTACCAGGCAGTAACTTCATCTTCATTTTCACGTTCGTATTCGGCTATTGACTCACTGATGCCGTAGGTATCGTCTAATTCCTGTGGAATAGTCTGTGCCACATCACCTGAATCCATGTTAGAGAAATCGTAGAAGTCATCACCGTGTTCATCATATATACCACAGAAACACATACCGGGTTCGTAGTAGGTAGCATAAACACCAAACCCAAGATCAATCAGTTTATCGTATGCTGTAGTAGGCGGACTCCAGGCACTGTCAAAATAAACAACTAACTCGTTATCGGTCACGGACTGGATATTGTGTTTGTCTCCGACATCCCACTTGGTACCCCACTCGCCTACACAATAATCATACCAGTTACCGTAGCCGTGCTTGACCACATTGGCCTGAGTTTGAGCTTCAAGTTGTACCTGCTCGTCTGGGTTGCCAACACTACCGGCCGTGATTTTCAAGTCCTCGGGCACTGGAACAAATTCATTTAAGAACTCACCACAAGCAAAAGCATCTCGGGCACGGGCTATCATTGCTGGATCTTCGTGGGTTAGGGTTAAAGTATTACTGCACCAGTTTGGTATTTTGGGTTCCTCTTTCTTTAATGTTTAACAATATATATATTATAACATTTTGGTAATTGTTGGTCAATTGACTTCTTAAATGAAAAAACGCTGGCAAAATACTGATTATATTAAAGAACAATCCAATCGCACTAAACAACAATGGAAAGATCCTGCTAAACGCCCAAGACCTTAGGCATTTTCAATCTCCTTTACGTGACGGCATTGTCCTCTAAATGTATATCCAGGGCAACTACAGTTTAACACTCCATCTGTTCTTTGTACAATGTAAGTGTCACCTTTTGAACCAGCAAACTGCCATTGTTCTGACGCTTTGACTGTGTCTAGAGCTATTTCGCCCAGTTCGGCTACAACTTCAAAGGTACGTCCTCTAGTGTCAAAACGGTATGGTTTACGAACGACCTGTGGTTCTGAACTACCAGCCGGCAAGTAGCCATACATCTTGTCTTTGCTGTCGTTCAACAAGTAGATATGATTGGGTACTGTGTAGTCTACTGCCCACTTAGTAGTTTCTCTATAAAATTTCATACCGGTTCCTTAGTCAGCTCTCGAACAGGCATAGGCCTGCAAACCTGCCGTACGCAAAACTTCGGCGAAAGCATGAGCACCGGCTTCTTTTACATCCATGCTCTGTCCGTGATAAGCACCAGGTGACCATAAGGTAAGACATTTTGGTTTGTAACTTTTACGGAAACCGGCCGCAATCAATTCTCGGGCTTCCTTAGAATTGGTGCGACTAACATAAACTTCAACCCAACCAAACCCACAGTAGGCAGGCTCACCGTGACGGGCAAGATATTCAGTTTCGGCTTGTACTGCGGCTGCTCGGGCATTTTGAACAATTTCTTTAATCATTTCAGCTCCTTGTTATTAACTATACTACTATTATAACCGAAATGGCATTTTTGGTCAACCACAATGCAAAAACCCCGCCGGGGCAGGGTTTTTGGTGTTGTTTTTTGGCAACACAATCAAAAAGTAAACGGATCATTGATCACTATGGTACCATCTGCACGGGCCATGATATTATCACCCGGACTGTTCAAATCATAATCGTTGCGAGTTTGTCCAGCATAATCATCCAGTCGTTGCCAGGTACGAGCCAGACCCGGTTGTTGCTGTGCTATGGTGTTTTTGGGATGACGAGACTGATAGGTGGCAAAGTCGGGATATTTGTACATCCAATCTTGCATGGCCGTGACCATTTTAAATGTCTTGGCCGTGATAGGTTGTAGTCGTTCCATGTTGACCACGATGTAGGTGCGACCATTTATTTTTTTCTTGGCCACTGCTTGGAATCGTGGCAAGTGTGGATCACCACTGGCCTGACAGAATCGAATCCAATGCACGAAGTCGCGTTCGGCTGGTTTTCGATTGTCGTCATCGGGGATAAAATATTTCACGATACCATTGTCAACCTGATATACCAGACTCTGGGTGCCTTGCCCGATCAGTTGGTGCCCGGGTTGCTTCTGGGCCCATTGATGTATCTCTGGGTGGTCAACGTCATCGTCGTCGATAATTTCATTTATTTGCATCAGGTATTTATGCGAAAATCCCTACCTCTTGCTGGCCTGCAAAAAATCCCCAGATTTTGCCGGGATCTTGGCTTTGTCCTTTGGATAACTGCACTGTCTCGCCGGCGTCTGTTTCAAACTGCCAAGCAAAACCAATCGGCATGCTATTCATAGTTCGATAGTATTTCAAGCGATCAGCATCAATCAGACTGTTGCCACGGTTGATACCTTGATACACTGCCGGGGTTCCGTCACCGTAGATCAGTCGACCTTGATCTGTGACCTGGACTACGGGACGGATCTGGTACTGTGATCCTGGAACCAATTTTGCGGATGTTAATTTGGCTATGTTGTTCTCCTATTAGAAATGTGGATCGTAGTAGTCTTGCTTGCCGGGCACCAGGTAGCAATAACGACAACCGGTCGCTGTGTAATAGATTCGACCATCTGCGGCTACTTTTTGGGTGTATTTTCTACCTGAATCGGTGAAGATAAATCGCTTGGTGACGCGGGTGATTCGACCGTCAAAATAGCGATCTCCACCAATGCCATAACTTACTAGATCGCCCACTCGATATTGTATTGTTGTCATTTCAGCTCCTTGTCGTTTACTATACTACTATTATAACCGAAATGGCTTTTTTGGTCAACCAAAAGAAACCCCCTGTTTGTAGGGGGTTTTAGATGTTGTTTTTTGGCAACACTCTTTAAGATCCAATATTTTGTTCTTTGCACCAGACAAATCGCAAACGTCTCAAACTGTATTCGGAATTTCTAAACCAGCCGTTGTCTTTGAGATACTGATGGAATCCAAATTCACTGGTAAGATTGGCAAACCCACGCACATAGTTCAGGGCGGCCGGACAATCGTTGATCAGATCTGTGTACAAAAAAGAGTCTACTGATTTGTATCGTTCTTTCCAGTCACCTTGCATGACTACTTCGGTCTGATCCAGTGAATCATTCATGACTTTTTGAGTGTAACTGAGTCCCAGATACAGTTCGTCGTGGCGTCCGGTGGACAAACACCACGCACGATATCCGACGGCAGTTCTGGGCCATTTGGCCTCGGCCCAGTCGTCGTTGTATAGCGGCAAATTGTGATCGGCAATCAGTTTTTTAACGCCGGCTTTGACCAAGTGGCTTTGTTTGATCGCGATCAACGGTTCCATGTAAAATGCCACGCACTGTTCTAGTCCCATCAGCATGTTGAAGCACAATGACATCTGTCTATGATGCCAAGCACCGTCGCGATAAACCAACCTGGGTTTTTCTGTTCCAAAAATTATTTTATAATTTTTACCTTGGTGACGATCGCCGATCTGTTCTAGCACACCATCACTGGTTGGACCTACGGCATACAAAAAAAGATTGGAACGATTTTGCCAGACCCAGTCTTCGTCCGGGTGCTCTTTTAATTTTATATCGTGATCATAGTTAAAGACTTCGGTGATTATTGTGTCAGGATCCCAATGATTTTTTCTCAACCAATCGACCAAGGCCCGAGGATGGTGCGGAGTATGATCGTCGGCCTTGACAAATATTTCATCAAGATGTATGCGATTTTGAGCAAAAACGTCATAGATAGTTTGACTATCGGTACCACCACTGTAGGCCAAAATCAAACGTTCATTCTCGTTTCTTAACCGGTGTGCGTAGTCAGCCATCAAAAAATCCAGGCTGGCTTCGGGTTCGTGACTCCAATCATAGGTGTCCCATTCGTCGTCACGACAGTAGAATTTTAATTGGTTGCCCGTTTTCCAGGCCTGTCTGAGTGCTAGATACACGTTGTAATAAAATTCCGTACCTACTTGATATGCGTACATATAGTTTGCCTTTTATTGTATAGCCATGTTACTGTATTTTTTTATGCTGGATTCTATGTCTTGATTGATGTTGCTGTTTGATTTGCTAGCATCCATGCCAAAATTTGTAATCACGGGTTTTAAGTATTCTGACTTGTAAAAATTTTGTAGTAGGCCGATCAATTTTTTATCAGCTAACAGATTGCTGTCGTTAGGAATAGCAAAACCAAACCAATTGTCAAACGTGTATTTGGGCAACGCTGTGCTGATCAACGGAACGTCCAGACCGGGCGTGGCCGTGGCTGTTGCCAGTATTTTAAAATCCCTGTTGTTGTGGAACGGTATCTGGCTACCTACACTGTCGAACGCACAATCGAGCTGTCCGCCTATCAGATTGGTACGATATTCGGCACTGCCCTTGTAAGGAATATATTCAAAGTTGGTACGATAGGTTTGATTCATGTGAGTCAATTCAAATTTGCCATGCGATGCACTTACACCACACAACACCGGGCGAGTCTTGGCATAGTCTACAAAGTCTTGAAAACTGTCAATTTTGGCATCTTTGGCAAATTTGTTAGAAATCATAAATCCCATGCTGGACCTGATGACCGGTGCGATCAGAACCATATTTTTGGTATATATGCTTTCGCGTTTGGCCAACACATTGCTGAACACTGCGAATGAAATGGCCGTCATTAGCACTGTGTTGTCTTTTTCTTTGATTGCATTGTTGTAGCTGATGATACCATCTCCGCCTGGATGGAATGTTATCACGTTTGGTATCTGGTTGTCGTTTAAATTTTGACTCAATGCCAAAGCAAGTTGATTCATGGGTCCGCCTGGAACCGCTGGCAACATGATATTGATCGGAGTGACTGCAAGTGCCGATCCGAATGGCAACAGCATGGCCAAAATTATAGATATAATTTTTTTCATTTTTTTCATTTTTTTCCTTGATGTTAAATTTTGTTGCTGGTAGAAGGACTCTACTTACGGTAGGCGTTCTGTATTACAATAATACAGTAAAGACATTACAATGTCAAGCGTCTTTGATGATCCGACGTCGGAAGAACCCGGCGTTGCAAAACTATTTATCCTGACTGTCTGGTAGCGGTAATTACACCGCGAGTGCGAAACTGCGGATAGTTCAAGGCCAGACTGTTGGTCACGGTTGACGATCTTGGATGCCAGCCCAGGTTGATTAAGGCATGCCAGATCCAGGCCGCATTGGGAGTACCGGTCCAGGTCAGGCCCGGTTTTGAAGATGCAATTTCTATACCGTTACCGTGCTCGTGCTGGTGTTCTTCTTTCCATCGTATCAGCGGTACCGGATCTAGATAAAAATCCAAATCGTGTATCATGGAATCGATCACGATGGCCGTGGCCGAACTGGCACTGAATGTTTTTAACAATTGATAATGGTGATTGACATGATAGATCAGACCCAAGCACAAGATAGTTTCGATTCCGGTATCTAGAATTTGTTTGACACGATCGAGATCGTAAATGTCGCAATCGACTGCACAGGCACGATGATCCAGGCCCATGTGTTCCAGTGCGGCATTGATGCCATCGTTGTGTTTGGCAACAATCTGAGCCCCGGTCACGTGCCCGGCTCCTAGCATCAAGCTGGGATAAAGATATTGCCCGCGATCACAGCCAAAGTCGACCAGCTTGCGGTCTTTGATCAAATCCAGATTGTTGATCAACTGTGATTGTATGCGGATTTTTTCCGTATACGGCAATGCCGATGGCGGTTGCGAGATGGCTGTCCAGCAGCTGGTTGGATCTGCACAGTACCGGTCCACATACATCTGGAATTGATTGGTGATGCCGTTGATTTGATCATGATCATACGAGTACAACTGTACAGTTTCAAATTGCTGTGTGTTTTTTTCATGAGCCAGCACTTGATTTCGAGTGGCATAATCAACGGACGGTCTTGGCACATACAAATCAAAGGTCAGACAGTCACCGGCGTTGATTTCAAACCAACCGTTGTTTTTTGCAGTTGGTATTGAATTTATTTTTGGTCCTAGCACAAGCTCTTGTGTGGCTGAATAACGGTCGGCACCTGAATCGATCCAAAAGTTATGATTTTGCAAACTGTCAATAAATTCTGGACTGCATGAACATTGCGCCTGTCCGTGACTGAGATCGAAATTCGAGCTCAAGAGAGCATCAACATCTTGGGGGAAATTTTTGTGATAATAAGGATTGATGATCCAGGAATAGTTGATGTCTACCTGGCCTAGGTCAACATGTCCACGTAGACATTGTATTTTTAAATTTTTAGGATCGTTAAATGCCACGACAAAATTGTAGTGTTGCGAATCATTTATCAGATGTCGTTGTGTGACCAAATCGGTTGTGACAACAAATTCATTGGTATCATATGTGCCCTTGATCCAAAAACTGATTTTTCGTTGCATGGGTCAACCGTTATTCAAAAATTTTGGCTGTTATTGACAAGCGTATCTGTCCGGCCTGTATGTTGGATACTCCGTGATAACTGTCGACTTTTAAAATGTGCCATTGTTCGGGCAAGATGCAATAGGAATCCAACAAGGTGGTTCGATCATCTTGATAAAATGAAGTGATCACATCGGTTCCACCGGTTTTCAAGATATAGCAAAATTTGGTTTTGGTGCTGACATCTTTGTGTACAGCAACATCGGCTGTCATGACCTGGAAAGCAAAATACATGTCTTGGCAGATGTTTTCTTTGCACCAGGCATCCAGGTCGTTATTTTCATGGTCGGTCCAGATATACGAACTGCCCCGCTTGATCGATTCGTTGCTCAAGTAATTGGGTATGTTATCAATGCTTGCTTGCACGATAGATTTGGGCACCTGCGGCAAGTTGATATATTGCATATACCTGGGTTTGTACATGTCATCTACCTCGGCCGGCCGATCTGGTTGGAGGTTTTTTGCCTGTGGGTGGTTGTGTGACTCGTTTGGCTTTTTTCTCTACTACCGGTGCATCGTCGGCATCTGGATGTGTCAATCCTTTTTTCTTGTCTAGTGCGGCCTTGATTTGATCGCTGAGCTTGCTCATGTTGACTCCTTGGTTAATACAATTATATATGTTTTCAAAAACGCAGTCAACAAAAAACCCGCCGAAGCGGGTTGGAATGGTTGATGCCGTATCAGAAACCACGTGTATAAACCAAGTTCACAATGTGTGATTGACTGTCGCCGTACACTTTGTCGTAGCGTACACCGATTTGATCTTGTTTGGTCAAATCATATGCTACTGTAGCACGAACAGTATTGGTCTTGTCACTGATGGAGTTATCAAATGCTGTGCGATATCTATAACCCAATTTGGCTGAAACACCTGAACCCAACGCGGCTGTGATGCCAGGTTCAACTGAGTAGTAACCAAAGTCTGTGGTGCCTGTAAACTTGTTACCAACTGCCACACGAGTATAAACTCCAACTGGACCCACTGGCTGACTGTATGTGCCACCTATTTCGGCACGAGTGCTCAGGCTGTCTGTT
>Ga0214164_1001128_pt1 | contig 15758 bp, 11 predicted proteins | sample TroBogepilimnion_13_FD_153003 | JGI IMG/M metagenome (GOLD analysis project Ga0214164, IMG submission 153003) | Freshwater microbial communities from Trout Bog Lake, WI - Practice 03JUN2009 epilimnion v4 | ecosystem: Environmental > Aquatic > Freshwater > Lake > Epilimnion/Euphotic zone ...
TTTTGGCCTGCAGGTAGTCGCGGTGCTAAATTCGAGAGTTTCGTTGGTGACTTGGTTCGCAAACCCAGATGCCAAGAAGCTTGGGCTCGTCGTTTCCGAGATGTTTGGAACATCAAATATCAAAAAATGCCACAGCAACCACCTCTGACAGATGCAACAATCACCGAAAAGGTGATTTATGAGTTAATTGTTTGAGCAATTCCTTAACAAGTTTCGGGGTCAAATTTTGAACAGTTTTAGGGGGTCAATTTTAGGAATGTGGCTTACTAACAGATTGGATGGGGTATCATTTCAGGTTCATTTTATGGCACCTCTTTTGAACCCCTTATAATCATCTTTGCAGGTACGTCTTTATTACACCTGGACAACCTGGATGCTGAAGGAAATATGCATCGATGACACTTACGTAATCTTAAACATGGATGAAACTGCAGTTCAGCACGAATACGAAGCACGGAAAGGGTTTGTGATAGATATGCATCAACGTGACCGCAGCGCCGCTGGATGCTTCTTTTCTCCAATCAAAATGTCAAAGACAAGAGCTCACACAACGTACGTTGCATTCATCTCTGAGAACCCGCTGCTGCAAGAACATTTGCCTCAATTCGTTCTGCCTAACAAGAACCGAACGACGCGAAGAGAGATGGAAGCTTTCAACAGCCTGGGCGATCCAATACTGACTATCCCTGATTCCACTGGATGGGTTAATGCTGAAATCATGAAGTACATGTTGACAGAGGTAAGGCGGCGATTACGAGTTGCTCGTGGTGCAAATACAACTGTTGTCTTGTTCATGGACGGTGCCAGCCAGCATTTAAGTCAGGATGTTCTTGTCCATGCAGCCAGATTGCAAATCATATTGGTATTGATTCCATCTCAGCTGACGTGGTTGCTGCAACCTTTGGATGTGGAATGTTTTCGAAGCTTCAAAGACTTACTGCGGTATAAACAATTACTTGCGAGACTGGATTCAGAAACAAATGAAATTGCAAGTGCTGTTCGTGTAAACATTTTGGGAGAAACAATTCGAGAACACTTCGTCGAAAAAACCTGGCCAGATGCTTTTCATCGAGTTGGCATATCAGGAAATTTCAACAATCTTAAACTGAACATTGCACAATATTTGGGAGCGCCATCAAGCATTGTGCCGCGCCGACTTACACAGGAGGAAATGATATGCTTGGTAGGTCGCGAACGAGCAGGAATTGCTGACAGGTTTTTCCGAGCTCCAGAATTGAATCGAGCACGTCGCCTGCACATGCATGCTGCAATCGAAGCAGGACCTTTTGTTGCAGATCACGCCGCAGCACTATCGCAGGCAGAGCACGAATATCCCGTTGGTATACCCATGCCTCCAGGACCGCCACCAGCACCGCCACCACTAGAACCGCCACCGGCGCCTCGTCGTAGTTTGCCCGAATCAGAAATTGCACGCAGAACTAGATCCCGCACAAGTTTAGAAAGCACCCAATGATACCCACCAATGTTTAGTAGCAATCCCAATTTGCGCGTTCATTGAATTTGTGTAATGCAAATACATTGACAAAACATGAACCAATGTAGATGTGTAGCATTGCCAACCTGACATTGGTGCTCAATGTTAACGTAACCAAATAAATGTTGATGTTACTTTGTTGTACAACATAAAATAAATGAAACAAGTAACACATTTTTACATGTGTACATGAATTTGATGCATTTTTTGTCGACATGAGCACATGTCGTTGATCGGAGTGGTGATTTTTTCCCATCGCCACCAGTGAATTTGAACTTTTCGTAAAAATTTTCGTAAAATTTGAAAACGAATTCTCATATCGCTAAGGTTTCGTGGCCTCAAGGTTTCAAAAATCGAAAAAAAATCGTAATCTTTTCTCATCGCCACCAGTGAATCGTCAAATTCGTCAGTTTCGCTGAGGCGAAACTATCACTTTTGAACACCCAAAAACGCACTTCCCGAGTCTAAAGGCTTATAATAATGGTTTAGTCAGAAATTCGGCAGAATTTCGTCTAAAATTTGCTTGCCAAAGCCTTTTTTTTGACCGTCTCTCGTTGGCTTCTTTCCTGTAATTTTACGGGGTGCGGGGTTGTTGTTTTGGCGTGTTTTGTCAAACATGACTGGATTGGTTCACCTTTTGTGTTTGTTTAAATCATGTTCGATTATAATTTTAGCGTGAAACGTTTAAAGTATTATTCCGCAGTTGATAATTTTTAGCATGCATTCACGATGTTCCAGATTCACATGTGATGCTCGTACCATGATATTATTTACAGTTTCAATTAAACGGTTCTAATGTTTCCATGTTGTAAACAATATGAGATCTGACGGCACCTGTTCTACTTTCCTGTAACAATGCACACACACACACGATTCATTCACAATTGCGAACTGTTAGAAAGGTCTCACAGTTAAACTCATCAATTGCGCACCATCATGTGTGTCCAAGGTTTCTGTTAATGCTCAAGCTTGCTGTACTGGATACGACATGTTTTTAATTTTGGCGCGCAGTCAATTGTTTCTGTATCTGTACTTATTTGAAATGTTTGAGCATCTCCTTCCCATACAGCAATGCTCGCGCAATGCATCCAAGGAAAGACGCCCAAATCATTTAATGTATTCATACATTTCACGCGATTCTCATACAGCAATGCTCGTGCAATGCATCCAGAGAATTTGCGACCTGTTCAAAACACGCTTGTCTTTAATGAAGCTTCCTCGCACATTTATTTGGCAGTATTGAGAATACCGAGATGCACTTGAAAGGCAAATTCAGTTCGTATAATTGTCTCATGCAGCTCCTGCATCTTCATGGCCAGAGTGGGATGCTAGTGGTGTGGAAGATACACTGTGTGTTGCCCTCTTTCTCTTCAGAGCTTCTTTTCTGAAGAATCGAGACTGTGACCAATTCTGAGATCGGTCATGTAGCTGTGCTGTTGGATCCACCATTTGTATGTGTTCCAAACGGAGAGCGCGATGAACGGTAGCTGGTGTAGCGTATATGCTGCTTCTAATTATTGCACAGGACTCGCATAGGTTAGCATAATGATCTTGGAGTTTTCCGCAGAAGCATTGATCACAATGGAAATACCAGTCGGTGTAGCTGTATCCAGGCGTTGTGTTCCTGTTCCGCAAATGCATGTCGAGATATGCTTTCTTCATTACCTTGCACGTCCACGGGTGCCCTTCGTTCGTAAAAGAGTATCCTCCTGCTTGATATTTGCAGAGTGTGCAGAGTGGCTCGTTGCAGTCCACTACAATCATGTACTTGAGTTCTCCACTGGCTAATACATATTTGGGCGTCTCGTCAAAGTAGCCCAGGTACGATTTCACTGGATCGTTGATGCTTTTGGGCACATATTTGTGTTCCACCACATAAAAATGTCGCAAACGCAGCTGCGTTTCTTCGTCACAGCTCTGGAAGTAAATTCGAAACCTTGTCAAGAGGGGTGGCTCTATCCACTTTTCTGCTATTGGGCTCCAATATGCATCTGTGTAGAAATTGCGGTGTGGAATCCAATCATACACATGCCATGAAAATGTCACTCCCGAAAATGTTCTGCTGGCCATGGGAGCGTGAGTGTTGTCGCGGTCGTTCAAGCTCAATGCTGGACCCGATATCATTGCAACAAGAGAAAGATAGTTCTAGAGGCAGTGGACTGGATATATGTGCGGTAGTGAACAAATCAATGGTGGCCTAAAGTTTGCTTGCAGCTGCAAATTGTGAGATGCACAGGCATTGCTTGTAGGGTTGCATTTGGTTGTGGCAATGGTTCCTGAAAGTGTTTTCGACGCACGAATGATGGATATGTCACTGAGCAGCTTTGAATATTAAGTGCAAATCAGACGATCATACTATGCTGATCTCATAACCATATGCATGTACGTATTCTTTACGTGTTTGGCGAAAGTTAACTGTGCTATGTAAATGTGTTTGTGCTGATGTGAAACGCATTTATTATCATACCATTTCTCATTTATAAGTTAAGCAGCGTTTTGTGTTGCATGTGATCTGTGCCATCTTGTTGGTTATCGTCACGTAATATTACGTGTCAGTTTATTGTGATTATGTGCACTCGACTCCGATGGAACTATTTGCGAGGTGTTATCTTGCTTGTGGGGTACTGCACAATACGATCGTGGGATGTCATCAATACATTGCATGTCCTTGCGCGTGTTGTTCGCATGTTTGTGATGTATCCTTATATTCGTCAAGGCGTACGTTTTCAAAAACTGCAGTTGTACCAAACTTTTGCTGCGACAGATTATCATTAGAAATGCCTCATGCGTTAGTATCAAATCAGTTTAGCATCTTGGTTTATTCTGATCAAAGCCATAACAATTATCGATGCAATCAAACACATTGCCAACTGCATCATGTCAATGTTCCATAGCACGTGGAGATACACGACAACCATTGCATTGAAATCATGCACCTGCAAAACAAAGGAAACACTTTCACATATTTGTTTCCATGTTACGATAAGCATTAATGCGTGCGCAGAACTGTTTATGAAACAATATACCACGCGTGCTTGTGTCATTCAAGCTAAATCAATGTATGTGTCACATAAATCATAAACCAAAACATCAGACATGTTTGGCCAAAGCAAGTTTCATTTTTTGCAAGATGCACGAGAAATATTGCACAGGTACGTTGCATGCCCAGCACTCGCTGTTTTCAGGACTACTCGATAAAGACGCGTTGCGCCTGCTCATTGCGGGGCTGTTGTCAACCTTTTAAATTGTATACACCTTGTAAAGAAACAGTGTTGCTTTGTAATTTGTTTTTATGACCTCGGCTGACATTCTGACAATTCAGTTGACTAACCAGATACTGTCTTGGAACCAAACATGTCTAGTTCGCGGGTTTTTATGATACATTGTTATAGTACAAAATGAACCTAAGTGCATACCCTTTGCAGACCTTCATGAAATCGCTGACCCTGCAGCAATCAATGCTGCTGTAAACAAAATTGTTTTGTTTCCTATTAATTGACACGCTTCACATCTTTGTGGCAATGTAGCTTGAAGATCCTGTAGCCACGCTCGTTTGACGGATGCCACAGTTGAGTGAGACTTTTGTGCCTCCAGCGCCGCTGCTTTGCATGTCCATGGTCCATAGAATTTGAATGATGTTTCGCCTTCCATTAATTGGCATGACATGCATTGCGCTCTATTGCAGTGTTCAGTTGCAATGCTCACAATCCTGCCATCCATTACCAGCATTGGAATTTGCACGGCGCTCACCAAACCGACAATTGGATTCCATGGTGTTCGATCATGTAACGTGAGAGGACACTGTCGTAGAATGTTTGCCTTTTCAAGCTCATTCCGCGAATGAAACCAATAGATGAATATCGTCAAATTCAAATCTGATGGCAGCATGTCGAGTTGACCCATCAAGAAAGTTTGGGAATAATCCATTGTTTTGGATGGTAATGAACAATCTGACGGATAGTGTAGGTCCACCAACACAGTGCATGAAGGTAAACAGGCGTGTGGATTCGAAGTGCTTTGGGTGAGTGTGTTGAAGGCACGTTTACTTCGCTTCAATGAAAACGAAAGCATTTGTTGATTTGCAAAACCTGTTCAACAGGTTGCGCGTCAAGGCTTGGATGATTTGTGCAAGACTGTCATGTTCTTCAGCGTATAATACTCATAGTTTTGTTGTTTAGCATTTGTTGCTGTCTCGAGAGATTGCAAGGCTTTAATCAAGCCAACATATAATTCATTCCAATTTTTAGTGACGTGTTCAAATCACCAATGATGTTAATGACGTGTATCTTTTTTAAGGGATGGTCTTGAAAGCTTGTCACAATTAGTGTAATACAATTTGGCAAGATAATGACATCAGATTATTCACTGCGGCACATTCTGGAAACTGAGTTGTGAGAACTATACATTAAGAGATGTGAAATCATTGTGACTTGCTAAGTTAGTTGTCCACAATTATTGATTTGCCCAAATCAGTTCCATTTGGCATGGCATCGTTGTCATACATTGCTTGTATCACACTCCATTGCAACTTCAAAATGTGTTTCGCAACAACTGTGCTCAATGACAGGTCTGTCTACAAGATCCTATATTTCATAGTGGGAGAAGTTATGCAGTATTGTTATTCTTTGCTAATGTTGTGGATCGCGTTGGTATGCTATCCGACTTGTTCTTTTATGTACTGTGTGGAAAGGTTCATCAAGGCACGTATTACAATGAACTGTTCGCTCACGTACCGTTCAGCTAATTGCTACCTCTTTGCTGCTGAAACAGCGAACTTGCTGCATCCTCTGCAGATAATTGCGCTTGGGCAGCGCTTGCTAAGAATGAAGGCAAAGGTGGCTGCATGAACCTGTGGCGCGAGCCCTCCGAAGATATTATCCAATGTCTCAGTTCCCAGCACTGTTTACATTGCAATGCAAGATCCTTACTATTGTAACAAGCATCCATTACTTGCAACAGCTGGACTCTTGGCGTCATTCGCAACTGCGGGATTTGCAAGGATTTCAACTGCAGACATTCCCACGGTCCCGTATGAAAAAAGGAATAGCCGCCTTCCAGTAGCGAACACCTGGAGCATCGGTGATCATCACACATCTCATGACAAAGCTGTCCCCAATAGCCCGCCTGCATGCACAGCTGCGGTTTGGGTGTAATGTTTATCCATTCGTCAGAACGTCCTGATTTGTGCACTGTGACGTGATAATGGCGAAACATTGCTTGCATCAATGTGCCCTGGCAAGCATACCATGCACAAAACCTTTCCAGATTCAACGGTTGGTCGTGCCTTCTTTTGTCAGCATTCCACGTGCTGGTGTTGTACGCATTCGTGGGCAAGGCAGGTGGCTCAGGGACTGCTGCCATGCTCATGAATTCTGCAGCGGCCATGGTTTCAAATTCACGACGTTAAAACATGTTGTAGGTTGGGATGGTTCGGTGGTAGTTAAATGGTTTGTGTTCGCGATGCGTTGTCATTATGATTTTAAAGTGGTCTATTTCCTGCTTTGTTTAAAATTGTTTTGCTGCATTGTACATTCCAAGTGGTGGCTTTATGGTTGCTGTGCTGTCAAGGATTGGCACAAAGGTTATCGGACACAAAGAGGATTATTTAACGCTGTATGTCAAATGATGTAAACAAGATGTGGACACTAGCATTGATGGAAACAAGGACGCAAGGGAGATGTAAGTGCGCGTTGTTGCTGCCCCCGGCATTTCAGGCGTTCATATATACAAGGCCCTCACAATTTCTCAAATGTTCATTGATGACCCGAATGTTATGTTTGAAACTACTGACATTATGTGTGTGGCTGCCAAAGATGAATGATTGATTATTGAAGATACAGGTAACAAATTCGGATTGGTGTCATTACATGCATTGATAGCAAAACATTAAGGAACCAATAGCTAACAATCATGCTGAAATATCTGATTAGATGAACTGCAGAATAGTTTGGTCAAACAACGCACGGTATGTCAGCAGGAATAGTTGAATTGAAATCGAGATGATTGTTGTTTGCATGTGTTCAATGTCAATGAGTGCTCATTGTTTCATAGTGAGATGAAAACTGCAACAACCAAGACTATTTGCTGCTACACACAGCAAACACAATCAAGGAGCGTAATTTTTCAGAACAGAATACGTGAGCTTTCTTTTCCTGGCGAAGATTCATTGTCACAAATGTTTGCATGGGGATGGTACTATTGCTTTATGCTACCAGCTCAATGTGCCTACGGGAACACCTAGAAATTCAATATAACCATTTCATAAAGTTTGTTGATGACGAGGAAATCATTCAATGACATGAAAAGGAAACACATCATGCCTAGTTGATGTATTGATGTATAAGTTGTTCATGTTGTTATTCATAACATCAGAGCACTGGCGCGGCGAACAGCATTCATTGAAGCTGTCACGGCTGCCTGGCGCAAAACCTAATTGTTGATTGAAAAGGTGAACATTTACCTGTAATGCATCAGTCGCTCAGGTCCCCTGGTGCAGCATCCGGCGCTGCATCATCAGGCGGTGCTGGCGGTGCTGCCGGTCGAGGAATTCCTGATCCTGACGATCCTCCGCTGCCTTCGCCGGCCTCTGGTGGTCCTTCAGGAGCGGCAGGTGATTCGACGGGAACGCCGCACTCAGCAGCAAAAGCTGCGACCTGGGCCAAAGTGTACTTGTTGATGCCTGCCAGCTCCATGAGGTCTTTGGCATCCAATTTGGCCGCGCTGTTCATCAAGCGTTTGTGTCTTTTATCTTCTTTCTTTTTGGTTTTCTTCAAATTCTTCAACAACTCCTTGGCCTCTTCTTTTTGCTTCTTGATGTTCTCCATGACCTGGGCGTACCTCTGCGACTTCAACACGTTGCCGCCTTTGGGAGGCATTGCGTGATAAGAGGAACTACCCTCAAAGATGTTGTTTGGCAGTTGCCTGCCGCTGTAAAATCGCTGCGTGGGCACGGAATAAATAAAATACAAAGTGCGTTTGCTGTTGCACTTCTATCCCGTATTGGTCAAACGCACACAAGCAACTGCCTTCACGTTACTGGTTTTCTGGATGTTAACTTTATTTAGCAGTTAATTGCACAAAACAAATTAAAAGAAGAAGCACGCGCACGACATCAAGAATGCAAGCTGTTTTCCTGTGACATCGTTTACCAAAAATAGATCCATTTCACACTATCGCATCATCGCTTACAATCTATCAAAATGAAATAAAGTTGATGAATGATGCAGTCATATTTGCATTTAAAGCAGACAGTGTCCAAACAAATGGCATGCGGTTCAGAACACAAAGTCAGTTGTCCAATACATTTCAGATAGGTTCTGATAGCATGTTCTGCAGACACATCTTTTTTTGCATGAAGTTTTCTTTCATTGTTTTCTGTAAGTGTGTTTGCTAACTGTGGCAGACTACTTGTTAAAAGAAACAACTCTGTGCATTGGTTATGCTGTACAGGCAGTGTTCATAATTCTCCTGTCCATTGACTACAGATTTTTGCAGAGCACAAGCAGCGCTGGAGTGCGCCCTACTAAAATTCACATTTCCTCTCTTGTCGTCATGAAAGAGTTAAGAATCCTCACTCAAAGAATTCTCTCCCATTTGGCTGCTGTCGTCGTCCCACTTATCGTGATCTTCAATTCTGTACTGATTGACATGAATGTCCATCCAATCCTTCCATTGTTTGCGGGGTTTCCATTCGTCGTAAACAATCCAGCCATGGATGTCGCCATCGGGACCGAGTTCATCATGATTCACGCGCATCAGATCTTCAGGGAATTCTGCTGCTGTGTTTGCAGTGAAAGCCTTTTCAAATTCATGTTCTGTTGCAGTTTCGGCCTCACAGTTTTGTTGCGTGGTGACTATGAATCGGCTCCGTCTTCCGAATCTTTCCACGTGCTGCAGAATGAAACCTGGCATTCGTGCCTTAAATCCCGGCTTGCATAGGATCAACCATTCCAGGGCATGCAAAACGGGATCCAAGTTCCATGGGTTTGATCTCGGTTTGAAAAATTCAATACATGTATACGGAGTAGCTGCAAACGCAATCCTGCAGAACACCTCCTGCGGTGGCTCCATGAATTGCGTAATCATCCAGGGATGCACTTGAAAAACCTGCACCAGGATTCTGTGGCATGGTTTCAACATGGATAAGCATCCCAATGTCCGTCCATATAGCAGCTGCTGTTGCATCCACCGTGACACAAATTCTTCGGTGTAACATGTAGTGTTGTCTGCTACCTGCAAAAACAAATTCAAAGACATATCTGTTTTGAAATAGAATTCTTCCACATTTCGAATGACATCATCGAGGTGCCTTGCATCAATCCGCTCGTAATTAATCAGCGTTGCAACGGTGTCCACATTGTCCATAACCGTCAGCACCTCATGAGGGACTTCCTGATACCACTCAGGCCCTTCGGTATCGAATCTGTCCCACGAAGGCCACGCCAGTTCTTGTGGAGGATGAGCATCGCATTGCAACGGACAATATCGTTTCAATATATCACTTTGTTGAGGTTCCCGCCTCACCATGTTCACAACTACATCAGCGATGCCAGTATTTGCAACAATGCGAGACGCATGCTGCGTCATCCCCGTGAGCGCCAACATAGCGGCTAGTGGCAGTGTAGGTAAGGTCCACTGGTGCACATCGATGACAAAATGCCAGTCCCAGACATGAAAATCGCAGGAGCCCTTCATCTCTGTTTTGTAATAATCAGTAACGACACACTGGAGAATGCATTGGAATTCCTGGAAGGTATTCTTGGTGCTGAGCAAAAGGTTGTCAATGGGTGCTTTGCCTCCAATGGTTTGTAAAACTATTCTTTCATACGTTGATTGGTGATGCATCAAAACTAGGTCGTGAATTGCATCTGGTTTAAGTCCACCGCAGATAATTGCCCGATTGGGATTCACCTGTGTGAATTGATGAGGTGCATTCTTCGCGTCAACAATGCAGCCAGGAGCTAATTGAACGAAAGAAGAAGTAGGTTGAGCACGACGACGCTTGCGATCCAGGCGTTCTTGTGCTTTCAAATTGTGAATATGCACCAATACATCTTTCGGCAAGGCATTGTAGTACATTCCACGACGATTGACGGGTGGCCCCAAAGGTGTGTCCTTTCGGCTATAGAGTTGCGCACACATGTTGGCAAAGGTCAAGGTGTCACTGGTGAGGTATTGTATTCTAGAAATGCAAACGTATGTATATACTTGTTGTGAACACATTGCAACCAACAACAATATGAATGGGGTACACTCATTATGCGAGCTAAATTATTGAGTCAAGATTTTGCACGAGTTGGTGGCGTAACTGTCTCTGACACGTTCACTATTTGCAGGTGGACATATCGGTAGGCTTCTGAATCGGCGAGCGCAAATACGATTATACATTCTTAACGGTATTCTCAGAGTGTTCATTTTTGTTTTATTTGGAGTTAACATTTGTAGACTACTGTACATAACAAATGAACAAAACCCGACCCTCACACTGGACTGTGATCAGCAACCTGCTTTCCCATTTGATGCTACTTTTGAATCAAATCAAATGCAGCGCAGCATTCAACATTGTGATTGTGTCTACGGTGGCACTTGCAATCAAAATGCTCAGCATAAAGCTTTTGAGTTGACTGTCATACCTTGAATTATGCTTGCTTGTTCAGAAAGCGCTGAAACCAACAGCTATGGCACATGAAACAAAAATGAATCTTACGAAATATTGCGCGCGCACGCGCTCGAAACACATAGGCTCGCAACTAGCAGAACATTCAGCTCATGATAGCCTGAACAGTTGTACATCAACAAACACATGAGACGCACTGCATTGCAGAGTCTTCTCCACATGTAGCAGCCAAATTGTTTTTCAGCGAATGCAATGCAAGAAAGGTGTCTCTACTGTTCTCTGTAACGATTAGCAGGGCTTTATTCTACATTTCGAAGATGATGTAATCTGCTTTCCAGCCAAGTATCACTGTCCTCAAAACTTTCGTACGGAATCCACGCTTCTTCCCAGCGGTTACCAACTGCCTGCACTGTTGCAGGTGTCCAATCTCCGTCCATTGAGCATTGCGTCTTATTGTATTTTGTCAACATCTCGTTGAAATCTGCATCAGATGCGGTGTCTGCATTACATATGCAATCTGCCCAGAAGGTTGCACGCCGCCTATTCGAATTCAACATTGGCAGAAGAATTGATGGCAACTGAGCTTTGAAATTTGGTTTGCACAAAACCAGCCAATCCATTGCTTCAAGCGCGTTGTTTTTCCATCGCTTGTGTTTGTGGCGGCACCAATACTCGACGCACACCTGGGTGCCTGCAGAAAACGCTGATCGAAACATGGCTGCACAAACATGCCCTCGTATTTCAAACAACATCCAGGGATTGGATCGAAGTGTCTCCAAAAATATGAAATGCCATTCACGCAAAAAGTGCATTTCAACATCCAGTTTCCTTCCCATTGCTATTTGAACGGTGCACCATTCTGTCACAAAAGATACAGTTGCCAACGATGTTCCCCACAATTTTTCCAAGAACACCGGCAGTGGAATGTCCACCTTGAAATAAAACTCCTTCGTGTTTCTGACTTGGTCCACTAGTCTGTGCATTGAAATTCTATTCCAGTTGATCAACATAGCCAGAACGTCAAGGTTTTCTACCGCAGCCAGCACATCTGGCGGCAAGGGAATGACATCCCACATGGGCTCTGCATAGTCATCTGCTGACTTGCGCCTCTCCCAGCAAAGTTGCCCTGAAGGATAGGAGCGAGTTGACAAAATGCAGTACCTGTTAATGACAAGAGCACAATGTGCAGGTCGCGCTACCAATGACACTGTCACATCTTGCATTGCATCCAGACGCTCGATAGTGTCGGTATAGATGGAGGACGTGCCTGCCAAAGTTGCTACAGCTCTCAAAGAAGATGTCGGCAACATCCATTCCTGCGCTTCGATGAAGTAGCGATAGTTCAGTGGCGAAAATTCTCTTTTCATGGTCTCAGTAACATCAGCATTGAATTGAAAGTGCGCATCCAAGATGCACAAAAATTCATGGAAGGTATTGTGCAGACTCAAACGCATTGATGGTATGTGAAATGGACCTCCCAATGTATTAAGATTCACTCTCACAATGCTGTAATCGTCGTGTCTTTTGACGAGCTGGTGATATAGAGACAGGTTTTTACGAGGACGACGACTTGGAAATACTTCATCGTACTCATACATGCGATTGAAATACCATTTCACAGCAGATTCATAAACTATACATCCCGGGGCCAGCTGTCTGTACTTGCCAGTTGTGCCAAATGGCTGCCGCTTGTCATCTGCAGCAGAGACATCGCGATCATGCAGCACGCACTCTTGAAGTTCTGGCAACATCGTCTTGTAATGTACTCCATGACCATCAACCCGCACATCAGATTCATCAGGTTGATCGGCCACATTGTGTTGGATAGAAATATGATGCATTGGTAAGTGTACAGCAAGGGAACTGAGTAGTCTAAAAAGCGAATGCGGATTTGTATCATCTACTATGCGAGTACACGTTGACCAGTCAAGCTGTTCTCAACAAGTTGTCTCTTGCGCGCACAAGTTGGACTCTGCAAGGAAAGGCTGACACGCGTGCAGGTGAGGGTGCTCAAAAATGATGACTTCGCCTCAGCGAAACTGACGGAAATGAGAATTCATTGGTGGCAATTACAAAGTTTCACGATTTGCGTTCGATCAGTATTCCTTGTAAAACACTGATGCTTATCAGAGCATGTTACACATAAAGCCACACATACAGCCATGCAGACAAATGATTCTCAAACAGTACACAATTAAATAAAACAACATGACCAAAACAAACGTCTGAATGAATGCCTGAATCTGATCGAGTGTGAAACAAAAGGAAACACAACTCAGACCCATGAGTGAGATGAAGTCACACCAATACAACATGCGCAAGGATGATCATTTGGTTTGTTGGCCTGCATGTTCAAGTCATCGGAGGTTGTTGATGAAAGCTAAATGGTTTGCTTGTCGACACATGCATCTGCGCGTCACGCATTCAGCGCAACGCCAATGAATTTGAGAAGCACTATCAGTGACCTGACATTGAAAAATATCAAAGTAACTGTACAGGTTGCCTCGATAGCATGGCAATGAGACGTACAACACTGGCTCATTTCTGAAACGCGCGTCTTCGTCAATCCGAATATGTTCTCGATGATGAAGAAATATTCCATCGATATCTATGCAATCTGAAGCCTGCATCGGTGTTTGCTCCCAAGTACCATTCGGCAGCGCTATTCTCTGTGCCGGAGCAAATCCGTTCAAAAGCGATGAGGAAGAGATACGCGAACTGCATTGAATCCCTGCTAACAACGTGACTTGATAAAAGGAACACAGTGGCTCCCAACCAGCTGCACTGCCGTAGCCTGCAAACATCTTCCACAGCTTCAACGCCGAATGAAACAACCGATGAATTGATGCCAGCTCGGCCTTCAAGACTTTACGTTGTTCAAAATCTGCATCAAGGGCTGAGACTAGCACCTCTATGCTCCGGCCGCAAACAGGCAACACGTCTAGGATTGTGCTCTCATTTTCAAAATGTCCTCGAAGAACATTCACATTTTGCACATGTAGCTGAAGGCGATCAAAAATAAGTGTCAATATAAATTCCTTGTCCACTGGATTCACAGCACGAACATACTGTGCCAAGCATTGACAATGATGGATCTCCAACCAATGCCACCGAACCAACTTATAATTTGCGTCCACCTCAGAAAATCTGCGATAAACCTCTTGCCTTTGTTGCGCAAGATGCGCGCACACCAGTTTCAATGCCTTGATAACGACCACGGTGCACATTGTGAGTCAACTAAATCAGATCTTGTCGATATTGAGTGAGTTCAGGTATGTGGAGTTGTTTGCGGTAGGTTGTATTAAAAACTTGTTTGTATTTAGATGGCGCACTCCAAACTTTGCCAACAATCAGACAACTCGACTTTAAAGGGAAACATTCATTGTTTTGATTATGAGATTGTAATTACACGAATGTTGATTGCAGCTGCTTTCAAGATCAGGATTGCGGCTGGTAAACAAAAGGCGGCGAAACACCAAATCAGAGTGCATCTACTATACAAGCACAATTTGGTTCCAACACGTGCTTACCTTTGCTATACTCATGCTTTGACTAATTATCATGGCACACAGCCAAAGCCTACGAGGTTGATTGCCTGCTTGTTCAATTTGTGATCTAATACATGTGCCACAGAAGCTCTTTTCATGCATGCATATTTACCGTTGACTGATACATACATTACCAACCTTTAGCAAACATCATTAATTCCAGGGTCCCAGTTTAAGGTTGATTTTGAGGACCAAAAGTGCATTCACCAAACCTAAGGGGCATTGTTGCCCTTAGCATTGGCGTTATACAAAACCATGTATAAATGTAGGGGTCAAATTTAGGACAAGAAATTTCAAGAAATCCATAATTACACACATGAATGCACGCTCAACAACAAACAATATAAACATCGTTTTCATTCAAACTGATCATCGATGTGTTGATAGTATTTCAAGAATGCATACCTTTGCTCACAAAGAACTGTTCACGTCAATGGAGCACAACATGTGTGCAGCTAAATGATTCATAGCTAATACTGAAACTTACGCAAACATGTTTTCAGGCGAGCTGCCTCGTTGCGTCATGATTTTAAGTGTCTAGGTTTAGCAGTCCTGTCCCACAGTTGCTGGATATATAGCACAATTGCACTTCAAGATGATTACGGTGTTCCTCAGTATTGGATGCAATCTTGGATTGCAATTACAAATTCACGTCTATGTGTTACAATATCTCTAACAATAGCATAATTCCGATCACATCTATTACTCGGTCCCAGGTAAAGTTTACCTTTACATTGCACAGTCAACACATGCAATCCACAAACACTGAATTCAAAGTTTTAAAACAACAAAAAGTAATTTCAAGTGCCTCACTGCTTTCATGTTGCAACGGCATTTGTTCCCGATGTTCCGTTGTATATGTGACAACTTTTGTTAAAAGTCACGTCCGCTGAATTCAGTGAAATTGTACTGCCTCGCTTCGCAATGATCACGCAGTGCCTCAGCAGCACTATATCGAATCCACTGGGGGTCATCTACGAAAGATTGGTACAACCGCCAAAATCGCAGTTCGTCACCTTGAAAGTTGCCGTTTGGCAGAGTGGATGCAAATATTGACCTGGTTGCATCCTTCAAGTGATGTTTGCATCTGTTCTCAAGA
>Ga0214164_1001129_pt1 | contig 15752 bp, 27 predicted proteins | sample TroBogepilimnion_13_FD_153003 | JGI IMG/M metagenome (GOLD analysis project Ga0214164, IMG submission 153003) | Freshwater microbial communities from Trout Bog Lake, WI - Practice 03JUN2009 epilimnion v4 | ecosystem: Environmental > Aquatic > Freshwater > Lake > Epilimnion/Euphotic zone ...
CAAGGTTAACATAACCTTGGATATCATGCGCGGCATGATATTTAAACAATGGAGCAAAACATGACAACTTCTACCCGTACCCCAGTTCGCACCCGCATCCTGGAATACTTCAACCGCGACACCAACCGCACACTGAGCACTGCTCAGGCCCAGACCTTCTTCAAGATCAAGAACGTCAGCGCCCGTATCAGCGAGTTGCGTGCAGACGGTCATGATATCCGCACTACCATGAAGCAAGGGCGTGACGGCGTTGAGCGAGCTGTTTACAGCCTGGTTCCTGCCGCAGTGGGCCGCCGCAAGGCTCGCACTGGTAGCCGTCGCTAACATACCGCGACGTCTTCGAGTGAGAAACCCCGGGTAAATCCCGGGGTTCTTCTTGACTGACATCACACGCAAGCCTACACTCCCACAACAACACATAGTGACACGATATGGTGGTATTGGCCCACTTGGGGAAGGGATGCTGGCGCATCAGGAACCCAAACAAATGAGCGCATCACTCGCTCGACCGGGAAGTATCAGCTGCCTGCCGCGAACAAAATGTCGCCAGCTCGAGCCCGGAATACGCAATGCCTGTGCAGAAGGGGCATTGCAAAATCATCACACCACGTGAAGCGTGGGCTACAAGGGATGGCTCTAACTGTCGTAGTTAACCATCAGGAGTTTCACAGGTTGAACGGTATCCTGTGAAACTTCGCCGCTGCTGGATCTAATTTAGATCCGAGATAGCATGTTATCGGGGTACAGAGCAACCGCCCCGGGCTGAAAGGCCGGCATGAAAATCGTTCATGGAAACTGCCTTATACGCAGAATTGCATTTTCTTATCTCCTGGTTCATGCCGGGAGATATGTTCATGGCTCCAACCTTACCGCAATGTATCAGATAGATAATTAAAAAATATATGGGGCGCGGGACCGACTAGGTCCAGCCCCATATAAGTCCAAGCGGCTGAGCTTGGACTTTCAGTCCTGGGTAGTCATGGCACGAACCCATTGAGTCTGAACATAGCTCTTGCCCTGGGCTTTGGGCATACCAAAAACCAAGCCACACATGATTTCGCAATATTCCTGTGTGCGACCTTGAGATGCCATTTTGCGGATCCAGTCACGAACCAAAACCGTGCGAGCAACACCGGTCTTGGCAACAACAGTTGCCCGTGGTGGTTCTGCCGCGGGGGGCAACACAACCTTGGGTGCTGCGGCCGGGTTAATAACCGGCTCATGAACTTTGCGACCGTTGATGCCCACAATGTAATGTTGGCTGGCGCGGCTCACTTTTCCACCACCAGCACGTTTGTGAACAGCCAGCACTGCGCCAGCCTGGATCTTGATGTGGTGTTTTTCGCCAACTTGTATCTTTGCCCCGGTGCTGGTGATATATTCGTAGGTATTGCCCCGTGCATACACCACATCTTCAGTGTGGCAACGCTGGCCATTGCCACCCAGCGCCACACAAACTCGCTGCCAGCCGCGATCGTGGTTGCTGCCCAGTTCGGGCTTGGCATAACAAACAAGGTGCGCAATCTCATGCGGCACACAATCGTTGAGGATGTGCTGGTATCCGTCGCCCGCAATCATGTCACAGTTGAAGCGCAAACACAGATCATGGGCTTTGCCGCCGTTGATGAAACGATTGCGTTTGCAGCAGGCCATGCCAGCAACGCGGCCACGCAGGTTAAACAAAATAGCCGTTTTGCTGAGATCCACACCATACAGTGCCTGGGCCTTGCGAAAAATTTCATCGCAGCGAATTTCAATGGCTCGGCGGCGGGCAACAACATCGGTCATTAAGCGCTCCTTGGCAACAGTGTCTCTCTATACCGTCATAATAGCATATCGAAAGGTCACGTCAACCAAAAATGCGGCGCCACCAGGATTTCTTGGGGTTTGTGTCCATGGGGTGGGTGCTGGTGCCAGTATCTGGGGTCTGGGAATTTCTCTTGAGGGCTTGATCCACGTAACCCTGCAAGCGTGACTGATAGACCGCGATGTTGCTTAGTGGCCCAGTGACTGAGAGTTTAATCACCATGCCCTGATCAGCCTGGCCGTCGACTCCATGGCAACTAAGCACTTCCACGTTGACCTGGCATTCCACGGCATCCTGAAAAATTTTCTCAATCATGCTGAATTGAAATCTGGGCATGATCGTGACGGTCAAAATTTGAGAATGGGAGCTAGCAAAGCGTTGATAAACAACTCGGTTCTTATAGACAACCTTCTCCACCACACGTTCATTGCCTAGGCTGCCCAGGAGTTTTTCCAGACCCTGGTTTGCCACCAGGCGGCGGGCAGCGTTCAAGGCAGCCTGAGCTTCGCCTGCACCGGTTTCCGGGCGAAGAGCCAGCGCGAGAATGCTGAGAAACTTGTTATCCATATCAGGTTCTCCAGCCGCCAACAGGGCTCCAGGCCCAAATGCAAACGTCTCCTGTGTGTTTTACCATGGTCAAGGTGCATTCAAACCCAGTGGCCACCGCCCGCTCGCGCGCGGCCGCGACACTGTTGCCCTGATAAACCACGTTTCCAAAATTAGTCATGGTCACGGTGATCTGCATGCTAGGTTCCTCAGCGTTGGGTTTCGTTCTGGATAGCATTGGCAACATCGCAAAGCTGTCCCCAAATAATTTGGGCGGACTCGTCTTGAGGATCGGCATGCTGAAAATGCTCAGTGAGCTCTTCAAAGCGCAGTTCCAAAGCGCTGACGTCCTGGAACAGTGTGGTGTTTTCAGTATCAAACATGCCTGCTTCCTTGCTCTATGATGCCATAATAGCATGAGCGCAGGATTTGTCGACCACAATGGCACTGGTTTTTGGGGAAAAATATCGCAGGGTTGGGCGTATGTGTGTAGCAGAGGCAGCCACGAACAACACGACAGACTCTGTTTTGTGCTAACTTGTTGAAGTCATTGACCAGCTAAGCCTTTGATATCATTATCCAGCACCTTGTTTTTGGTCGACATGCAGGCTCTTTATGCTAATATGCGTTTATAGACATTGGGAGACGTGCTCATGGGCTATCGCGTTATAGGCAAGCTGGATCCCAAGTGGCAGCCTCGCAGCGGTCTAGAAGGGCCGTTTCACTATGCAAATGGACGTGTGCTCTACTATGATCCCCGCGCTGGGTGTTATTGGGATCCCACCACGGACTGGTATCTCGACAACCTCGAGGTGGCACAGTTGGAGAAATACTGAAATTTTTGGTTGACAGATCGGCAGCTTGTGCTAGGATGATGACATGACGGAAACCACTGTTGTCAAGCGGCGCCGCCGCGTGGATACCAACCACATCGTCTATGCCCTGGAATGCCGGGGTGAGATTTATGTGGGCGTCACTGTTGTGGATCGCGGCAGTGTCAAGAAAAGCCTGGAACGACGCTGGCGCAAGCATGTCAATCGAGCCCTGGGTGAAGACAAGACGTGGCGGTTGTGTGAGGCAATTCGCAAGCACGGAGCGCAGGCGTTTACCGCTCGCGTGTTGGAAAAAGTGCGCGGCAAGAGAGCCGCTCATGAGCGCGAACGAGTGCTGATGGCTGAAATGCAGCCGGTTTTGAACACTGACGTGCGTAAACCTCGCGTCAAGGCTTGACATCACAGTGACATAGTGTATGCTGGCAAGGTAATGGAGAATAACATGAAGAATGCTGCCGACGTTGTGATTGCCCTGCAAAATACCCCGGGCCGCCTGGACAAAGAGCAGATCCTCCGTGATGCCTGGAAATTGGGCATCACGGAGTTTTTTGCGGGCGCCAAATTGGCTTACGACGCCATGGTGACTTTTGGTGTGAAAAAAGTTCCTCTCATTGCTGAGCCTGACGCAGTGGGGTTCAAACCCACCGGCACTGATGCGGGCTTTGTGAGCCTGTGCCAGAACCTCATCACACGCCGGCTCACAGGCAATGCTGCACGAGACACCCTCAGCGCGGCGGCAGACACATATACTCAGCACATCTGGAACAATTTCTGCCGCCGAGTGATTTTGAAGGACCTCAAGTGCGGTGTAACCGAAGCCACCATCAACAAGGTGCTGGCGGAAATGGGCAAACCGGGCCGTGCATACGAAATTCCAGTGTTCAGCTGCCAGTTGGCCAAGAACGGCGATGACCTACCCAAGAAGGTAAGCGGCGTCAAGATGTTGGATGTCAAAATGGACGGGGTTAGGCTTTTGACTGTGCTGGACAAACAGGCGGGCACTGTGACACAGTTCACTCGCAACGGCAAAGTCAACGAAAACTTCACAGATTTGACCACAATGTTGGGTCGTTTGCTCCCTGTTATCACACAGAGCATGGTGCTGGATGGCGAGGTGGTGAGCAGCAACTTCCAAGCACTCATGACGCAGGTCAACCGCAAGAGCGATGTGGACACCAGCGACAGCCACTTGGCACTGTTTGATATTATCCCACTTTCAGACTTTCTGGCTGGCGAATGCAAAATCAGCCAGAAGGATCGACACGACTTGTTGGTGGGATTGACTGAAGCCATCCGCAAGGTGGCTGGTGATCGTGTGTATGTGATCCCCAAGCTCACAGTGGATTTGAACACAACTGCGGGGCAAAAGGCGTTTCAAGAATTCAACCGCGAAACTGTCATGGCAGGATATGAGGGCATCATGGTAAAGGATCCCGATGCCAGCTACCGCACCAAACGCACCGACGGCTGGCTCAAAATCAAGCCCAGCGTGACTTTTGATCTGGAGATTGTGGGGGTGGAAATCGGCACACCAGGTACCAAGTTTGCCAATACCATGGGCAATTTGATCTGCCGCGGCGAGGACCAAGGCAAGATTATCGAGACCAGCGTGGGTAGCGGATTCAGCGAAGAACTGCGCGAGGAGATCTGGGCCAATCGAGACAAGCTTGTGGGCCGCATTGTGGAGATCAAATGCGACGTGCTTACTCAGAACCGCAACAGCGATATCTGGAGCATGCGTTTCCCAGTGTTTATGCAGTTCCGAGGCTGGGAACCCGGCGAGAAGCTGTGATGCCATTGGCAGCAAAGATGCCTCTGCCGCCACAAGATGAAGTAATTGCCGATTGGATAAAGCGTCTCCAGCAAACCTGCATCTTTGTGACCCTGGCGGGGGATTGTTATGAGATTGAAACATGGTGCTACAAATACAGTGAGTCACCTTGGATTCGATTTACTGCCAATATATTTGTGTTTGAATCAGCTGAGGATGCCATGATGGCCAGTTTGATATAGTCCTGATGCAGGATAGTAGAGAAACTTTTCGCCAAATGAATTTGCCCCTTTACCTGCCTGCAAACGACAACGACGGGCGTGCAAATTGGCATGAGGCCCGCATGAGAAAGCACACATTGGCAGAATTTTACCTCATTGAACAATGGTGCAAACAAAATCTTGCCACAAGCCATTGGGAAGGCTACAGAGAATGGGGCTGGGACGTGTGGAGATTTCAGAATGCCGCTGATTTCCTGATGTTTGAGCTTACATGGGGATAAAGCCTTGGCGTTTCCCTGTGCGCGACAAAGCATCCCTGCGGGAGATTACAGCCTGGTGTCGCGCCAACATGGGCCGCAGTCACGGAGAGATCAGCGATTGGTGGGTGGGTCATAGTCAACAAGAGCATGACATACCCGGATTGGGAATTACGGTAAGTTTTGAAACTGCGGTTTTTATTCGCAATCGCAGGTTTGCCATGTTAGCATTGTTGCGTTGGGGATAACATGAACACAAGGCCAGATCTGATAAATTGGGTGCGCAGTCACTGTGTGGATATTCCCCAGGGTCATAGTGAAAAGCGGATTGAAATGCTGAATTGGTGCAGGGAAAACATAGGTGAAGATCGCTGTGGTCATCCCATGCGTGAAGCACAAGAGGGTTGGATAGATTACTGTGAAGGCGATTGGGCATTTGAAGACAATAGTTTTTGGTTTTCACGCAAACAAGACATGATGAAGTTTATGTTGACCGTATTATGACTTGTATACAGAAGCCATATCGCTTGCAACTCGGCAAGTATCTTTACCTCTGCCCGGAACCCTGGATCAAGTTTGTGCAAACTGTGAACCCCACTGGCCATATGGAAAATCAGGTAGACTTGGCATTGCGTGATGTCTATCATGCACGTTTGGTGAACCATGTTGTAAAGTTTGACAGTCGCGAGGACTACATGATGTTCCTGATGAATTGGAGTTAGCATGGGTAGATTCATCATCTGGAGTGACTACAAGAACATCAACAGCGAATCCAGCCGCTGGGTTTTGCCTCGCAGCATGACCACTCAGTTGGATTTCCGTAACGGTGACATTGTACCCAACCCTTGGTTTCCGCACTGCGTGCGACTGAACCTGCGAGCACAATATCCCCAGGTTGACGAAGCTGATTTATGTGTTACATTACGTAGGTGGTGCGAACAGCACTGCCAAGGTGATGTGTTTTTGCCCTATGGCACAACCAGCCATCCCATCTTTGCGTTTGAGTTAGACACTGATGTCATGAGTTTCGGTCTCACATGGCAGGATTTTATAATGGAACAAATATAGTGACACAGCGTTTGGGTTTTGCCTGCAAGTTTATTCCCATGCTGGCCGAGCATGACGTCAAACAGCTCAATGCCACCAGCACCACTGTGGCCTGGCTCAATCGCCAGAAACAAAACATTGCCGAACAGAAGCTGTGGGACATTGCACACCACAACTGTGATGCCTATGGCCGAGTATTTGAAATCATGGCCACATGGCCCCAGCACCTCAAAATGCTCCGCTTGGGATCGGAAATGTTGCCAATGTATACCGAATCCACATGGCGTTACTTTTGGCAACTGCCTCATGTCAAGACGGCTGTGTCAGACAAGTTGAAAAAACTGGGCGACCTGGCTCGTGAGCATGACATACGACTGAGCTTTCATCCTGGACAATTTTGTTGTGTTGCAAGTGACCGACCTGATGTGGTTGAGCGCAGCATTGAAGAGTTTGAGTATCATGCCGATGTGGCTCGCATGATGGGCTATGGCAGTTCATGGCATGATCACGGTTACAAAATCAATATCCACATCAGCGGTCGGCTGGGTCCTGCAGGGATGCTTGCCAGCATTCAGCGTCTCAGCACCGAAGCCCGCAACCTCATCTCCATCGAGAATGACGAGATGAGTTGGGGATTGGACGACACTTTGAAGCTGGCTCAGCACACTGCACTGGTGTTGGATGTGCATCATCACTTTGTCAAAACTGGCGCTTATATAAGTCCCACTGATGATCGTGTGAAAATTGTGGAAGACAGCTGGCGCGGAGTGCGTCCCACCCTGCACTACAGCTTGCCTATTTCGGGCACGCCACATGTCACAGCTCGAGGTACCCGCAATACCACAAAACTTCGTGCTCACAGTGACATGTGTTGGCACCCTGGTGTGAACGATTACGTGCTGAAGTTTTGGGATCGTTTCGACATAATGGTCGAGGCAAAAAACAAGAACTTGGCACAACATCAACTTTATGAGCAAGCGCTAAATACCGGACATATCAAGAGGCCACAACCACATGAGAATAACACAACTGGCGGATAGTCAACAACTTTGGAATCTCAAGGCAGCTTCGGGCATGAGCGAGCCAGTGAGACTCAGCATGGATGCCAAGCTGGCTCAGGATCTTTGCATGCAGTATTGCAATGGTCTCAGCAAAATGACACGTCAGTTTCCTGCATGCGAACACACACAGCGCATAGCTGGTTTGATAGCCGATCTCAGCCATGAACTGGTTGCCATGTTTGGCAGCAATATCCTGGAACAACACAGCGAGAGTGATGCAGTAAACGAATACACAGTGAGCCTGGAAAAAAACCTCACCAATCCCGAATGGCATGATGGTCGGTTGACTCACCTGCTGCGAGATGCGGAAAAGAGTATTGCCAAAAAGTATGGCACTGATACTCAGCGTCTACATGCTGCTTTTATTCAAACTCACAACAAGAGTCCCTATCAGTATTACCGAGATCAGCAACGCGGCTGATCTCTGTCATTTATAATGAAAGTGGCTGTGGTGCTGCTGTCTTCTGTGCTGGTGCCGCTGCTGGTGCCGCTGCTGGTGGTGGTTCTTCTTCTGTGGCCTGGAACGACCCCAATACAGATAGTATTTTTTGTTTAGTTTGTCTGTCTCCAGTTGCCAATTTCCAAAATGCTCCAGACATTACATACGCCTCTGTGGGTGTAAGCACTTTGCTAAGTGGTGTGCCTTTTTGTGCAGATTTAAGTTTTGTAAATATGGCTGCAAATTTAGCAGAATCTACCCCCAATAGTGTCGATATTTGTGCAAGATCAGCCGTCCCTGATGTATCCACAGTAGTTGGTTGCGCAATCTCCTCGTTCAAGGCAGATGAATGTGATATGAGGTTGATCCATTCACGTAAATTGTTTGAATTCATAGTAGATATTTCCTTGATTATTGTTGTATTTGGTTTGACCTGGTCATACGGCGCGGCCACAATTTTTTGATTAATGTATGCAAGTGGTTGTAAAATGATTTCATTGCTGACGTTCAAAACTTTTGTAATTATACCCAATGCAGTAAATATCATTGAAGGATCTGCAAATTTTGGAATCCATGTGTAGATATCTCGTAGTTGTTGAACTATGTAATCCGTAATCTGATCTTTGATTTGATCAACCGATATTGATATTGCTCCTTGAAATTTCTTTAACCAAGCATTTGAAACACATGTAAAAATCAATGTAATGATGAAATCTTTTACCTCCCGGCCCTGTGGAAATTTTGACACAATAATGGATTTTAGAGCTGGTGCGGTGATCAATTTCATCTTTTGTTTTAGCATCTTTTTTAGAAGAAAAGTTGCTGTGTTCAAAAATTCAGCATTGCTGAATACTTTGTACAATACCTGCATTGCCTGTGTGGTATTTGTTACAACAGTGACTACTTCTTGTGCTTTATTTCCCAGAAATTGTTTTGTTTTGTCAAACAGTCCCTCCAGAAGCAAATCGTCCGATAATGTGGTAGATATGGAATTTAAGCCAAGTTGGTTGCCTGTGCTAAGGTATGTGCCAGCCAAATAATCGGAGTTGCTTAAGGTTCTTTTATTTGTAACCTGGGATTGGTTTACAATATTGATTAGGTGACGCAATGAGGGATCGTGCATTATGGTATTTATATATGTCGGCTTAGTAGTGTGGATTACCAGGCTCTACAACTCCAGTAACGGGCCTTGAGCTTGCTGCCGGGATTCTCACAGTGATGGCGAGCACGAAAGCTCTTGCGACGACCAGGTATGCTGCGCTTGATGCGCATGGTCTTGTCACCAAAATTGACCTTCTTGATGTTGCCGGTCTTGGGATCTTTCACATACACTTTGGATTTTTTTACATCTCCATGCATGGGTTTGTTTAGCGGCACTGTGCGACCGTGATATTTGGCTTCAGTAACAGTGTCCAACATGCCCAGAGTTTCCAAGATGTGAATCAGGGTGTCGTCAGCTTCCAACACCACTTCTCCCTCGTCGAGAACACTGTGTATAAGGGTTTCCACTTGAATTTTGTCACTGAACTCCAACAAGAAACCATCGTGCTGTTGGGGTTGTTCTTCCAGGATATTGATCCATTCGCGCATGTTGTTCATAGAGATATTTATCGCCAGATAAATATTCAGCAAAGTAAGGGTGATGCAATGAAAATACATGATTTATTCCAGGGATTGTTTGAGGGCAAGCAACAGAAGCCACACGAGCTTTTGGCACACAGCATGCCCCATACCATGACATTTCCTGACATGGATCCCAACTATGAATTTTATAGATTTGTGGTGGCCATGGCAGGAACACCGGAAAACAACAATTCCGGTCAACAAAGTCCCCTGCGTGACGTGCCATTGGCTGTGGCATATACTGCTCAAGAAGCTGACATGATACAGAAAGTTTGCCACCGGATGGGAATCAAACACATGGTAATAGCCGACACCAATAGCAAAGAGCTGCCTGCCACACACAAAATAAGCCCTGTGCCCAAGCGTAAGAAATTTGAATAACAATTCCTTGACAGCGCTACAGACAGCATATATAGTGCAGAACTTATTATAGGGAATACAAATGAGCACATATTGGGGATACCACCTTGCAATCGACGCGGCCGGCCCAGAGTTGGCAGCCATCAGCAGTGCCGACCAAGTAACTGCGTTTGCAAAAGAATTAGTCAAGCGTATTGACATGGTGGCATTTGGTGAGCCGCAGGTTGTGCGATTTGGCACAGGCAACAAGGCTGGCATTACCCTGGTTCAGTTGATTGAAACTTCAAATATTTGTTGCCACTTTGTGGAAGATGACGGTGCAGGCGGCACCAGCTTCTATCTAGACGTTTTTTCTTGTCGGGAATTTAATACGGATGACGTAATTCGGTGTTGTGCTGACTACTTTGGCAGCACCCGGAACCGAATTCATTATTTTGTGCGTCAAGCCTAACCACTATTCGACATAAGTGGTCTGGTGGGGTTAAATATAGATAACCCCACAAGAGGATTTACAATGAAAAGATTATTTTTAACAGTCATGATGCTGTTTAGCGTATCTTACGCGGCGAACGCAGCACAGGCTCCAGCACAACCAGCCGCAGCGTGTCAAGCCCAAATGCCATTTGGCATGGCACAAACACAACGTCAAGGCTTGGTGGCACTTTGCCACTACAGCTATCTCACAGTTGTTGACCCTGCTGCCAAAATACCTGTTTATGTCAGTTACACATTGACTCCACAGCATGCCTTGGGGTGTTTGCCACGCACTGATGCATTCGCAGCCGATGCCAGCATGCCCGGCGGCGCAACGCCCGGTGATTATGCCGGCACTGGTTTTGACAAGGGACATGTGGCACCAGACGGTGACATGAGTTTTGACAATCAAGCCGAAACGGAAAGCTTTTTGATGACAAACATGCTGCCACAGTTGCCCAGCTTAAATCGCGGCATCTGGAAGCTATTGGAAACATCAGTTAGAGGCTGGAGTTACCAACAAAATCAAATCTTTACCATCTATGCAGGTCCCATCTATGGTGCAGGAGACAAGACCATTGGCAAAGGTGTAGTGGTTCCGCACGGATTTTTCAAGATTGTGATTGATGACACTACCGGTGCAGTTGCAGCATGGCAGTTTCCACATGCGCCCAATCAAGGCAACTTGGGCAATGACCTCACCAAGTTCCGTGTGCCAGTCGCACAGATTGAACAAACTGTGGGCATCAAGTTCGGTTTCCCAGCTGGTGCAGTGGAACTACAGCCAGGCAAAGAATGGGGTGTGGATTTTGGCAAGCTCACGGCGGCCAAGAAATCTAAATGCGGAGCCAATGCAACCGAATAACACCAGGCAGCAGTAGGATAGATTTTGTTACATGAAGCAGGAACAGCAATGTTTCCTGCTTCATCTGCGATGCGCTACTTGCATCTTGATGATGTATGTATTATCTTTGTGGAATACCTTAACAAGGATATATTGCATGATTACTCAACAAGAATTGAAACAGGCATGTCATGATCTACATGAACAAGCCGAAAAGACTGCTATTGCCCAGGCGTTGATAAACGGAACCATCACCGCGTCGCAATACAAGCAGCTAATGTGGCAGCTTTACATGATTGCAGACGCGCTGGAATCTCGAGTAAACCTGGGGTTGGGTGACCTTAATCGCCGCCAGTGGCTGGCACAAGACTGTGCACACAGCGGAGATGGCAAGGTTAGTACATTATTGACAACCAGCAACTATGTAAGTGACCTGTTGACCTTGCGTGATGATCAGCTACGTGGCCATGTCTACGTTCATTACATGGGCTGGCTGTATGGTGGTCAGATGTTGCGCAAGGCATTGAAACTACCCACAGCTCACTTGCAATTCCAGAACGTCAAGGCCTGTGTGGATCAAATACGCACAAACATCCTGGCTGACATTGCCACAGCAGACGCCGATCAAGCACAGCGCGGCTTCCAAAGCATAATTGAGATCTATAATGAGCTGTACTCAGCAAGTTGAGGTCATTGGGCGTAGATTGCTGCAAGTAATTGCAACGCACCCGTTCGTGCAGCCCATACACACGCCCGATTATGGATGGGAAAATCACAGGTTCCACAGCACGAAATTTCGCATGGCCCATGTGGAATTGTTTCAGCAACCACGGTTTGCTGTGGTTCATTGTTGCGTGTTCCCTCATATAAGTGATCCAAGCCCTATATATGGATTTGACGTCATAGCAGGTGAGAACAAAATCACCGGTGTGTTCTTGGATCTAAGCCCCACAGTGGAGCCCAGTGAGCCGTTCACAGATTTGCAAGTGGCACAGCACCGCGAACGACCGGCATGGGGCAGCATATTCAGCGAACACTGGCTGGCATGCAGGCCCACACCTGAAGAAATGGATCTCATAGGCGACGAAGCTGTGAGAGTGCTGGCGACATATCTAGGCACGTTGGGCAAAGTGGATCTCATAACCGAGATAGTGGAGCGTCAAAATCGCTACTGTTTGAACCAGCAACAAAACGAACACACACGCCGCGCTCTTGTTAACATCATAGGCGAAGAAAAAACAGAAGAATTCATGACACAGGTGCTGTTTCCCTGTGTATAACATAACACTAACAGAAAGGACATTTTTATGATCAAGCCCGTTATTACAACAAAACTTACCACCACTGCCACTACAACTGTCACTGTGGAGAAACCCGTTAAGATCAAAAAAGCCGGCAAGCAGGGTGTGTTGATCACCATGATTATTGACGAAAGCGGCAGCATGGGTGTGGTTCGCGGCAGCACCATTACAGGCTTCAACGAGTTTGTAGCTGGTCAACGTGATAGTGGCTTCTGTGGTGCCGGTTACCTCACGCTGGTAAAATTCGAAGGATGGAAGGTGGAAACTGTCTATCATAACCGTCCACTAAGCGAAGTTCCAGCGCTGGATTACGATACCTATCAGCCTGCTGGCGGCACCAACCTGCTGGACGCCATTGGCGATACCATTAAAGCGGTGAATGCAGTGTTGTCCGACAAGAAAAAGAAAGATCGTCCCGGCGTGATCATCACCATCATGACCGATGGCGAAGAAAACAGCAGCCGTCGTTACACCAACCAGCAGATCAAAGACCTGGTTGCCGCCGCGGAAAAGGCAGACTGGACGTTCCAGTTCCTGGGTGCCAACATTGATGCGTTCTCAGTGGGCAGTACATTTGGTATGCATGCAGCAAATAGCGTCAACTACGACACCAGCAGCATGGCTGATACTTTTGCCTCTGTTGGTGCGAGCACAGTGCGTATGCGCATGGCCAAGAGCGTGGGTATGACGACGTCTGAGATTTACAGCAGTGGGCTCTACACAGCCGATGAACTGAACAAGATGAACACCAAGAAGTAAGCCACTCTCGCGCTCAATAGACTGAAGAAAATACCCGCTCTAAGCGGGTATTTTTTTGACTGATAAATATTGATATGAAAGCAATGGAAATATTTACAGAATCTAAATCTCAATCCTGTATTGTAGTGGATGTTCAACCTGAGTACTCAGGAATGAATGATGGGGATGAATCTCCGGTGTTTATCGATATAATCAAGTTTGTAGTAGGCCAAACTGGACCGATATTGATGTTTGTCAATGCCGAAGATCAAGGATTGACTGGTGACACTGTGCAGGACATAAAAAGATATTGGGAAGATACTATTCGAGGAGAAGAATGGGATCCAGATGACCCCCAAGAATCCCCCATTGACTGGTCAAGATTTACCATAGTTGACAAGGGATATGGATACTTGAGAAGTTGGATGGATAATGGAGTATCACCGGCGGCAATTATACGGGTAATTCGGGAAATGTATCAACAAAGACAAAACGATAGCAGGATGTTGTTTGGTGGTGAAGGTGAGAAAAACGAGCAAGGAATAAAGAAACTTGTGGGATGGGAGTTCAAGCCCTGGATGTTGGAAGATGGCATTATCACTAACTGGATCAGCATATCCCAGCTCAAGAGATTCTCAGGATCTTATATAGTTGGCGGAGCAAGAGATGAATGCTTGCGTGAGGTAGAAATATTGATGAACGCCTTCAACATCAAATACAAACGCATCGATAGTTTGATCTATTAAAGCGGGTATTTTTTTGTCAGCCAATCCAAATTCTGTCTGTCGTCGTGAGGCTCGTACCAGCCCCCTTTGTTATGTACGTCTGCCACCATGCGAAAATATTCCTCATAGCGAGGAGCCACAGCCTCCAAACTGAAGTTTTCCATGGCCCAGCGGCGGCAGACTTCAGGGCTGATTTGATCAATGTTTTTGGCAGCCCACACAAATTGCTCAAATGTTCTGCAACGATATCCTGTCACGCCATGGATGTTGTTCTCGCTAAACGCGCCCCAATCGGTTGTGATAGTGGGGGTGCCGCTGAACAGACTTTCCACCTGAACTCCACCAAAAGGTTCGTTATACAGGCTGGGAACAAATGTGGCGCGAGCACCGCTCATGAGCTCACGACGTTTCTCTCGATCAGCGTAGCCGATAAACTCCACACAGTCAGGCACTTTAAACCCTTCCAGTGTGTTCTGACCAGCTATCTTGAGAGGTATGCCCAACTTGCCGCACACTTCCATGGCAATATGAGGTCCCTTGCCCTCATATACTCGGCCCAGGAACAGCATGTAGTCCTTTTTATCAGCACTGTATGTAAATTCATCAGGATCAAAATAGTTGGGGATCACTACATCATACCAGCTTTGCATGCAAGTTCCCACACTGTCCAATCCGTAAAATGCATGCATTATGGCATAGCTTTCAAAGATTTTCCAGCGAGCCCAGTGTCCACCCGCATATCCAATGCCTGGTTCCACGCATATCATGTCGGGATGCGCATCAGTCACAGGACGAACACCTGCACCCCAGAAAGGCAGTATGAAATCACCAGGCCGTTTACGTAAGCCCACCTCGCGTATGGCGTTTTTGTAGAACGTTTGGTATGCGTGATCGTTGGTGTCGTATCGAAAGAAGTTTTTTCGCCAGTCGTAGTTGCCATATGCCTTTTTCCAGTCCCGGGCGGTGACAACTGACACATGCTCAGTGCATTCCAGCTGGCTCTCTTCGTGACCATAGTGTATAACCTCGTGTCCGCGCCGTGTCATCATTGCCCCGAATTTAAGCACCTTCTGTGAATATGCACAGGCAATGTAGTCGGGGCTGGTCACAGTGTGCGGGACGCCCAAGATATGAAACCTGAATTTTTGATCGCTCATGGTGGCCCTCTCAATATTTTCCATATTATAGCTTCTTGACAGTGAGAAATCTATTGACACCCGGGGGTTCATCTAGTAAGTTAAACATATTGCAAGGGTCACCAGCATCCGGTTTGCCCAAGAATGTGAGGTAATATGACATATACAATCAAGGTAGACAGCAGTGTTGGCGATCAAATTGCCGAGCAAGTGCTGCTGAGTGATTATCAGGGAATCCTGACAGACATTAATCGATTGCAATCACAAGACAATCTCAAGCCATACCAGCAGCAAGACCTAGAAAATGATATTGAAGTGAGGGATGCCATGGAAAAAGTGCTCACATATTACGTTCATGACTGGCGGTCCAAGCTGGAAGGCATGAAACATGATTAAGGTATTCATGGTGTTTTCTACGTTATATGGTCAACCCTGGGGCCCCACTGAACATATTGTTCCCACCACTCCTGATTGTCGTCAAGAGCTCAGCGTTATTCAGGGTATCAACCAATACTACCAGGCTCGTCACACTGACATTGTGCTGTATGGCAGTTGTGAATTGATGAAAG
>Ga0214164_1001132_pt1 | contig 15717 bp, 15 predicted proteins | sample TroBogepilimnion_13_FD_153003 | JGI IMG/M metagenome (GOLD analysis project Ga0214164, IMG submission 153003) | Freshwater microbial communities from Trout Bog Lake, WI - Practice 03JUN2009 epilimnion v4 | ecosystem: Environmental > Aquatic > Freshwater > Lake > Epilimnion/Euphotic zone ...
GTGGCAATAAAGTCTGCTGAACCATTTGCATTAAAATTTTGAAGGTTTACTTGTAAAAATGCTGGGTCACTTCCAGAAAATTGAGAAATAGTATTTGAAAATAATACTGCATTACCACCAACATTCAAAATTTCATTAGAATAAAGACCTTGTGCCAAAGTGTGCGCAGTCATTTTAAATGTTGCACTTGTTGGAATATCTACTCCGGCAAATAAAGTATTTGATGTATTTGCATTAATTGTATTAATTTGCGGTAGTTGTGAAATTTTTACTGTTGACATCTTTTATCCTAAAATAATTAGATTTCCATCTTCTGTTATTAAACTGTTTCCAGCTTCATCTGTTAAATTAGATTGATATGTTTGACCTACAAATCCATCAATTTGAATGTTTCCGTCTAATGAAGCATACATATTTCTTCTAGCAGACATCAATCCTGTTGCATTATTAGCTAAATTTGAACCAAGAGTAATTGTATTAGCAGTAACTCCAATAACTACTTTCTCTACATTATTGGCCACCAGTACATAATCACCAACGTTTACGATATCTAATAATGGGGCTGCGGTATTACTGTAATTGCCGTTATTGACAATATTATATGAACCGGTTAAACTCGATATATTTATGACGCTACTACCAGCATTTGCTGTTATATAAGCAACATTTGCATAAGTCAACCAAACATTATCTTTAAGTGTTACTGTATTTGCTCCACCATCCAAAACAGAAACAACTTCCGAATGAATTTTAAATCCGTAATTTGTTACTAATGTTAAACTGTCACCAGGAATAATAATGGTTTGTAAATTAGCACCAGAAAGACCACCAAAAGTAACAATATTATTACTTTGATTGGTATAATTTGATGTCATGTTGGCATAAGAACCTGGATTACCTGTGTAGTATCCTAATGTATGACCTTCTTCCAAAAGACCGGCACCAGTAAAATTAACATGAGCATTAGCTTTCATGGCATAACGACCAATGACCTGCATGCCTGTTGGATGTAACAAATCTAATAATGTTTTTCTATACTTGGCAATTTCTTTTTCTAATGTAATTTCGTAAGTATAATTATTGTATTTGTCACTTTGAATAACATCATAAGAACTTAATTGACCAGAAGTATCAAGATATTGACCTTGGCTAATTGTTAAACCATTTAAGAATGAAGCGGCCGCTTTGGCGGTACCGTCACCATAAGTAATCACACCGCTTGAATTGTATCGTGATGATGGATTTAATGTGTTGTATTGATTAGTTAAATTTAAAACAGCAGAAATATAAGCATTTTGGCCAATTGATCCTGGAGATTGAACATACAAAGGTAAATTATAATTTGGTATATTATTGTAGTTGTAAACACGAATATTGTATATTGTTTGATTAGAATTAGCAAAAGCATAAAGAGTTTGTATAGAATCTACCGTAGCCAAATAACTATTATTTGCAACATTTGTGCCTTGATAAACAATGTCGCCTTTAACTGGTAAATTACTTACGGATACATTAGATACACAAATATCTTGAACTTTTAATGAAACATTAGGGGTAGCAATGTAGTCTGTGCCATAATCAGTAATATTAATTGTAGAAATTGATCCAACACGGTTTACAATGGATGAAAGTACAGCCCCTGCACCTAAAATGCCTGGCACATAAATTGAAGCTCCGTTTGCTTGAGTATTTGCAGAATGAACTGTAACTGTTGGTAAATAATTTAACTTATAACCTAATCCACCTAAAGGTGTATGGTGTGGCGTATCAACAACAGGATACACATAACTAATGCCTGTAATCATACCGTTAGCCGCTACAGAGGTTACATTAGCCCGAGCACCATAACCAGATCCGCCAGTAAATACAATAGTATCATTTGCTTGATAACCTAATCCACCAGAAACAATTTGTATCGGTGCCAAAATTCCCAAACTTCCTAGATTGCCAGTCAAAGAATTTTCAGCAGGAAATAAAGATTGTGGTGTAATTGTTGGAGCTTGCGTTAAACCTCCACCGCCAATTTGAACAAGAACAGAAGATAAAGGATATGTTGTAAATGAAAGGAATGTAAGTGCATTGGCTAAAGAAGTGTTGGCGTTGGCCGCTGCATTATTTGCAAAATTATATCTTGTGTTGCCTAATGTTATATTTCTTTTAACTCCAATAATATCCGTAGGAACATAAGTTGCATTTGCAGAATTTAAAGGATTCAAAGAACCAACAACAGCCACAGGTGATTGTGAACCAGAATTTAAATTTGAAAATGAAATAATTGTATTTGGGTTAGCAGTATAACCATAACCACCATTATCCACAGAAATTCGTTGCAATGCTCCTGAAGTTGTTGAACCTACTACAGCAGTTGCGCCATGGCCAGTATTTGAATTCAAACCACCATAAAATACAATAGGGTCACCAACTTGGTAAGTCAACCCTCTGTTATTTGGATCAATTGTAACTTGATTAATCTGACCAACAATTTTTGCTCTTAGATTACTTCCATCAATAATCACATCTTGATTGTTTGAATCCACCACACGAACATATTCGCCTGATTGAAATAATCGTTCAATGTTAGAAATGAATACTTCAGTTTTTATACCATCAAAAGTAGTTGCTTCAATCGTAGCAATTGTTTTTGTGGTTTCACCAAAAATTCTATAATTAGCAATATTTAAAAATCTAGTATCAGTAGTTGCTAAATTAAGACTTCTTGCAATATACCAAGTTCCTGCAGAAGCTTTTAGAACGGCATCTTTTGTGTAGAAAAAATCTACATCAGTACCATATAAAACTCTAAACAAAAATTGATAAGAAGCTGGTGTACCTTTAGATTGATATAAATCTTTTGCTATTTTAATAACTTTTGTTTTATCTGCCAATATATCTGTAGGAAAATATGGCAAAAACTCATTAGTAAAATAATTAATAAAAGTATTAGATGTTTCATCAACATCTTTATATGTCAGAATATTTTTTGCGCCATCAGTTACACCACCATTTTGTTCCATCCATTCATAGTAAGCTTGAAGGAATAAAACAAAATTTTCATAATTGGGATCTTCCCGCACAAAGGCAGGAAGTTGTGACGGTACTAGTAACGAAGTTTTTTGATTACTTTGAATCATTTATTGGTTTTGGCCGTAACATTAACAGTAATTGCCGTAGGATCATACGGATCAATCGTAATAATACCATTATATGTTGATGAAACAATGGTTGATGATGGTGTTGCTGTAAGAGCTAATTGACCTAAAGCAGAATTGATACCTGAAGGATTAAAATTATTTAATGTAATAATCCCTTTTGTATAATCAACGGTACCAATATTGGAATTCAAAACTGTTTTTACTTGATTTGAATTATAATAGTAAGTTCTCAATGTACCATAACGACCTTGAAGATTTACAACTGCGGCACCATTTTGACCTGTAGTATCACCAGCTTGCGGTGTAATAGTCACAATAGCCGATGTATAGTTGTTGCCAGAAGTTAATACATTGATAGCGGTAATTGCTCCGTTTACAATAACTGCTTGTGCTGTAGCACCAGAACCATCGCCTGAAATTGTAACAGTTGGTGTAGATTGATAATTAAATCCTGGATTAATAACAGAGATTGTGTCTACACCATATGTTGAAGATGGTACTTCTTCAATGTATACACCAGAAATTGTATTTGCCAAATTTGCTGGATCTAAAAACTCCAAATCTGGAGAATTGGTAATACCACTTAACAATACCCCTCGTTCTAACGGAGTGTTATAATAAAGATTATAAGTCTGTGTTGTGGTTAAATTAGGAAAGAACTTTTTCTGTAATTTAAGTGTAAAATCACTAGAAACAATTGAATTACTATAATTTTGTATGTATGTTAACAAGTCATACGAATTAAATGTAGAGTTAAATGTGTTTAATGTATTTGTACCAAAATTTTGAATGGCTGCAGCAACTCCTGATTGAATTTGTGAAGATGTTAAAGTTGTTTGAGTTGGATCATAAACTATATTAACAACTAATTGGATGTAAGTATAGTCAGGATCAACAATAGTAGGACTTACAGTTAATACAGAAATAGGTTTAATTACTTCTGAGATCAATCTTTGTTTTTGAGTTGTTGTCAAAAGATAAGAACCTGTAGGTTTTAAACAAATAAATGTTTGGCCATATACTGGAGGACTATTTTCTTCACCGCCCCATACATTAACGGCATCAAATGAAATACCTAAATTATTTTGTTGAATTGCTGTGATATAATCATTTTTTGTAACGGCACGACCTTGTGCAGCATATGATTTAGGTGCTTGAAATTTAATTGAATCAATAGATTCTTTATTACCACCCTGTGATGCTGGAGTAATTGGTGTAACAGTTGAAACTGAATAACCAGAAATAGTATCCATTAAAACAAAACTATTGGCGCCTGCGGCCGCACTTCCTTGTGTAACAATATAAGAAACATTAACAACATTACCATCAGACAATAAAGTACCTAGTACTCCATCACCAAAGTAAATTTCATAAGTGCCAGTTAAACTTTCTTGTATAAAATATACTTTTGAATCACTATTTAATGTTAAGTAGTTTGATGCTAAATTATAAATTTGTGATGTATTATTTGAACCAGACTGTTGAACCGATACAACAAGAGAAGTTGTATCAATATTGGTATCTGGTATTTCAAAAGTGTATGTCGGATTACTAATCGAATCTACTGTAAAAGCCAAAGTAGTTGGTATTCCTTGTTTCAATACAATATCATTAAAAGTTGCAACATTACTTACAGTATTAACAGTATATGAATCTTCAGTCACAAAAGTATAGTTTATGCCATCGATAGCTTCTGACATAAAACGAGTAAATTTTGGTAATGTCAAAGAAGATGTAGACACACCAGGCATTGTTAATGTAATTGTAGCAGAAGGTGCAATTGAAGATTTTGGCACATAATTTAATACTTTTGCTTGAGAAACGACTGAGGAACGCAATATGGCAGAATCCAAAAACATTTCATTGGCAACCATATTCAAATAGAAAGCATTATATTGAGTGTTATAAGCAAGAATATCTAAAAGAGTTGAAAGTGCTGAACCTTCATAATTATAATCTTGTAATACAGATTGTGACTGTAGGTATTTTTTTAGATTCGATTTAATATTATTAAAATCTAAATCTGTTATCTGAATATTTGAATTAGCGCCTGCCATTTTATCTATTTCTCTCTAATAGAAGGGTTACTGTAGTTGGTAAAGTTGCGTTCTCGATATAAAAACTCAAGGTAACGTTAAAAGCATTTTGATCCGGCAAAGCGTCAACCAATACCGATTGTAAAGTTGCTCTAGGTTCGTAGTTTTTTATTGTTGTTTTAATTTCATTTTCCAATAACGCTGCGGTTATAGGTGATGCCGGTTCAAATAAAAGAGCGTCTAGATTAGATCCTAGTTGTGGATTAAAAGGTCTTTCAAAATGTCTAGTTAATAATAGATTCCGAATTGACCTAATAACTGCCTGTGAATCATAACTTAGAGCAACATCACCTACTACCGGACGCTTGGTGAAAGTAAAATCGATATCGGAGTAGATTTTTTGTATATTTGCCATTCTTTATTTATTACGCTTTAATTTGTAATTTTATACAATTTTTCTAATAACACCATATTCACTTGTATAAAGATATCCAGAAGTATCAAAAGTAATCCAGTCAACTTCAGTTTTGAATGATGAATTATTGGAAAATTCAGAAGTGTTAATTCCGCTTATTATTGAACCGTTACCAGCAATTGTTGATATAACGTTAGCTCTTAATATTACTTTCCTTATCCTACTATTTCCAGAATCCGAAATATAATAGTTATCAAATTTATCAAAACAAACATTTCTTGGCTGATTTAATCGTGCGTTAATTGGCGGCCCGCCATCACCCGACCAATTTATTGTTGATCCTACTGCAGTAGTTATAATACCGGATGGAGAAACAACTTTAATTTTCTGATTTTGAGTATCTGCAATGTAAATATATCCAGCCGAATTGCAAGTTGCAGAATATGGATTGTTTAAAGTTGCTAAAACAGCCAAACCGTTAATGCCAGTATCTCCTGATACACCTAAAGTTCCAGCAATTGTTGTTATAATACCTGTTGTTGTATTTACTTTTCTTATTGCATGATTAAAGGTATCTGCAATAAGTAAATTGCCATCATTATCTATAGATAATCCTGATGGAATATTAAATGTTGCCGTGTTAGCTTGAACATTATTTCCAGTAGATCCTGGTGATCCGGTTCCTGCGTAAGTATTAATAATATTTGTATTGGCATCAACTTTTCTAATTCGATAATTTACACTATCTGAAACAAATATATTTCCATAAGAATCTACTACTACACCAAGTGGCTGATTGCAGGTTGCAGACGTTGCTGATCCTCCATCTCCACTAAAACCAGCAACTCCTGATCCTACAACCGTTGTTACAATTAAAGTGTTTGCAGTTATTTTACGAATTATACTGCCAGCGGTACCTTGATAATATTCTGCATAATAAACATTTCCTTGTTTATCTACGGATATTTGAAAAGGAGTAAGGCACGTTGCAACATTGGCCAATCCACCATCGCCTGAAATTTTTAAACTAGTGTTTCCTAAGTACCTTGTAACTATACCCATAACTTTTTGATCGGTTGAACCGTAACCTTTAACCGATCCCGAAGCAAATGTTTTTAAGACTGGCATTTTATTTGAATGGAGTTAAAGCGGCTAATACAGTAAAATTACCATTACCTGTTTTAATAATGGTATATGAATAAACATCGATTGCACTTGGATTTCCTCCAGCAGGAGTAAATCCACTTTGCCATTTTGGAGATATTGCATTTCCATCAATTTGTAATGCTGTTTGATAATATGATGTACTACTTTGAGTCGCCATCATAACAACAGTTAAAGATTGTCCTGTGGTCATTGCAGTATTTAAAGTTGTACTACTGGAATGAGTAATATTAATTGTCCAATTCTGAATGGCAGATGATGAAAAATATTGTATTGCTCCATTAGCAACATAAAATGTTGTTGTTGTTGTTGGCGCTGAAGCTGATATATTTACAACTTCAGCTGCATTTGTAAAAAGTGCTGCTATATTATTTTGTGATCCATAATAAAGAGCTGTTCCAGTTAAAGCCGTTGCATTATTATTTGAATAATAAGATATAGAAGAATTTGACAAATAACCTGACGAATTTGCAACAATAAAAGTATTTGCTAAAAATCCAGATGCTCCTCCACTTGTATTTGCTTTATTATAAGCAGATTGAGCCAAATTATTAGATGCGTTTGCTTGATTATAACCAGATTGAGCCAAATTATTAGATGCGTTTGCTTGATTATAACCAGATTGAGCCAAATTATTAGATGCGTTTGCTTGATTATATGATGCGGTTGAATATGATCCTAATTCTATTCCATTAACATATACACCTGCGGCAGTAACATTTCCTGTTGTTATAAGACTTTCAGTAGTATTAATGGAAATGTTGGTGATATTTACGTTTTCAATAGTTGTATTACCCGTAACCGTTAATGTACCATTAATACGAACATTACCTGAAACTGTACCGCCAGTATAAACAAACGTATTACCAACATTGGCTGCGGCAAAAGCAGCGTTAGCTTGATTAAATGCAGCAATTACTGTATTACTTGATCCTGCGGCATTGGCTGCGGCAAAAGCCGCATTGGCTTGGATAAACGCAGCATTGGCCTGAATTCGTGCCACATTATCTGCTGCAGATTCACCAGAAATTGTATTGGCAAAATTGTATGCCGCTTGAGCCGTTATTAATGCCGATTGCGCAACATTAAGAGAAGTATTGGCTTGAGCAAAAGCCAGATTAGCCTGTATAAATGCTGGATCTAAAATGGGCACAGAAACATATAACGTTCCCGCAACATTAGAACTACCAACCACACCGCCAGTTTGACTGGCTACGGAAGATATTACTGCTGGATCTAAAGGTAAACTAAAAGTTGTCATCAATAGCCTATCTCAGAATGTAATTTTGGAGTACCTATTTGCATAATAAGTGTGTTTTGTGTATAACCCATATTACTAAATTGTAATAATGTTTGATAATCTTGTAAAACTGACAATGAGTTCTGATAGAAACTCCAGTCACCAGTTCTTGTTGTATCTAATAAAGTTTGTAATGATTGCACATCACTAACAATAGTATTCATGGCGGCATCTGAAATATTACTGACTGAATTTCCACTAACAATAGAAATACTATTATTCAAAGTGATGTAATCATTAGTAATCGATATACTCAAAGCATTTATAGTGTTACCAATATACAAACTGGTAAAATTACCTAGAATAGGAGTATTATTTTGTACTCCATCAGTTTGATTAGTAATATTTAACATCTGCCGGCCAACACCTAAAGCCGAATTCAAATCAGGATAAAGAGCCGTATTGGATGACCGAGTTACACCAGATAAGTTGTTTGTGTGAGTAGTGAAACTAATCATTGAAGGTGATACATTAATTAATGCAGGCAATAAATTATTTGAATTGCTAGTGGCGTTTGTAAAAGTTATATTAGCTGTATTTGCTAATGTATAAAGACCATTTAAATATATTGCAAGAGACGCTAGAGTATATTGATGTGGATTTTGATAATAACCAGCAACAGCAGAGTTAGCTAAATCACCAACTTGCCATTGAGATAAGTAAATACTTGTATTACCAAGGTAAGTAATAACCCCTGATGGCAATTGATCAGCACCATTAAAATTTGATGTGTTGAAATTATAACCTAATCTGCCGTATACACTCATTTTTTACATTGCCGGAGAAATATTAATTGGTGGAGAGGTTGGATAACCTTTATTGCCAATATGTTTATGTTGATCGTAGAGAAGTCTCATTTGTTCCATTGGACCAAACATATCTGAAACCGTTGGTGCAAACATAGAAATGCCAGCATTAATTGTTGTTGCAGCAATCATATAACCAGAAGTTTCGACACTCTTATTGGCTGAAACTGAAAGTCCTGCAGAAAGATTACCAACAACACCTAAACTTTGTGTGCCTGATATATTACCACGAACATTTAAATCACCATTGATATTTACGCTAGTGGCAGAAATATTGGTGTCACCTGAAACATTAATATCAAGGTCGCCTTGAACAGTTTGCTCACAGTTACCTTGAACCAACTGATTCATTTTACCATTTACTTGTTGATAAACATTACCATCAATTTGATTGTAAGAATCTCCTTGCACATGAAGTACTGAGTCTCCTTGTATGGTAATATTACAGACGCCTTTAATCAATACATTTTTATCCGAAGCAATGATTTCATAACCTTTGCCCATAATTTTGTGTACAACATCACCATTAGGATGCATCTCTGTAAAAGTGCCAGACCTATGGTGAAGTCGCACACGTTCACGACCTGGGGTATCATCCAATTCAAATGAATGTCCAGATTCGGTTTGTGTTACATTATTATAAGGATAGACTGGTTGAAAATCAGCATTAGCCGATGATTCCGGTTCTGTCCATGTTAAAGATGCCATTATATTCCTTAAGGTCTTTGTATTGCTGGACCACTAGAGGATCCGGCACCCATACTTTGAGTTGCAGCTAACATATTACTAGCAGTCGTTACTGAAGAAGTTGCGGTACTTAATGCTCCACCAGATTGTGAATCAACAATTGATTGAGCATTACCAATGGCATCTTTAATACTAGCAGTGACTTCAGATAAACAATCTTTTAAAAATTCAGCAATTCTGGCAGGTATAGATTGAATATAAATCAATAATTCTTGTAATTGTGTAATATATCCTTGTACTGCAGCTTGTGCTTCTTGTGCTTTTGCTATTAATTTTTGTATTTGTTTAACCATAGCTTTGATGGCAGTAACAGCATTTGATACACCATCACTAAAAGGACTACCAGAAACTCCACTCCATAATTTTTGAATTGCATTTCTAATTGTTTCAATTAATTCTTTAATTTGTAATGATACCCAAGCAATGTTTTTTTTCATGCCAGCAGAAATGTCACAAACGTGAGCCAAATTACTATTAGATACAGCAATAGATGTATTTGCTATTTGTCCTCTAGAGATTGCTGGAGTTGTAGGATTGCCTGATGTTGGACCATCATTTGTATTTGGTGCCGTTGCATTCTCATTGGCGGTTTGTGGAAGTGTTTGTAGTTCTGCCATTTAATTTCCTATGGTTGTATTCCTGGAATTACACCCATCATCACCGGTGATTGAGCTGAAGCAACATCCATAAAGAAACCTACAACCCATTCACCAATTCTTGGTGATGAAAATGATTTTGAGTTATTTATTGGGTACATTGGTAAAGCCCATGGCAAATCATCTGTTGGTAATTCTGATTTATTATCGGTGTGCCAGCCAAAAATTCTAACACGGCATCGGCCTAGTCCCAAAGGATCATTACGAGCTTCAACAATTCCCATCCACCAGACGAAACCATCTTTTCCAATAAAATTTTCCATTATTCTTTCACCGCACTTTGAATATTAGGAGAATTTGTATTAACTGAATCCAAATTCGTTTTATTACTATCTTTGGCTATCTCCAATATAGTTATATATGAGCCACCATCAGATAGAACATGACGCACGGCAGTTACCAAATATTTACCTGAGTAAAATTTATCTTTGTCTCTTGTTGAGTTTGTTGGCTTTGTGGTCATTAAATCAAAATTAATAATTACACCAGCAGTTATACCTGGATCACCAGGAATCATTAATTTTAATACGGTGTGATTGGCCAATGATATCTGTGCAGTTCTATTTGGAATATATGTTTCAATAAAAATATCGCCTGCGACAGAACCTGCTGATTGTTTGATATATGGTAATTGAGCTTGACCAGAATTACCAATAGCAACTTTAGTTGTTGCATTATATGCTTGATTTTGAGTAATACCTAAACGATTAGGTGCAGGATTTAAAACAGATTTTCCGTTCAATGAGTCGTTACTTTTTTGATACTTACTGTAATCAAAATTAGTAATACTTGATTTTCTGGTTACTGGATCTAAAGATATTAATTGATTTGCAAAAACACCAGAACTGGTATTTTCTAATATATCATAAGCTTTAACAAACTCATAGTCTAATACTGTAGAAGCTTTATCTTCAGGTTGTTCTAATTCATTAGATAGGTTCTTTTGTTGATACTTGTATGTGGCGTAGACATTATCTTTGTAAATCGATTGTAATGATCTAAAATTAAAACCATAACGGTTTTCATAGAATAACATATCTGAACCACTACCTTTTTCTGGTCTAGCATATGTTGATATCCAACTGATGGTTTCCAATGGTTTAAAACGAGGCACAATAAAATCATATACGCCTGTTGTTGATTCAATTTTATTAATTTTTTTTGTATTAACTTTTAAAACATCTGTTAATATATTAGTAATCATGTCAGATATTTTTATACCTTTAAATGATTTACTAATTTTTAATTGTTCTGATAGATATAATTCTTCTGAACAAAAATAGATGGTGTAAAATTCATCATTCAAATTTCCTGTTGGTGTTCTTTTACCAATTTTGTATACATGAAATACTTGATCATCGGTGTTTGGCGCACCTTTAATTTTACCAAAATTAATTTCTATGTATTCACTGCCGGTTAATTGCAATACTTCAATAAAGTTTTGTGCATCACGAATAGTGATTGAACCTGATACACAAAAACTATAAATGTCCTCATAATATGACATTTCAATCATTGTTTTTTTCATTTGAAATCTTTGTCCTGATGCAGTAACAAAGTTTAATTTTTCTAATGAAAAGTCTTGCGGGTAAAAAATACCAGCAGGAGCTTGCGTTACACTAAAATCATTGGTAATTGTTGCCATAGTATTATGCTGCCATCAGAGTTTTAAATTCTTCTTCTATTTCATTAACATAATTGTTATTTAAAAGACTAATTGTTCTATTTTTTTCATTTAAAGAAACTTCATAGTCGTAGATACTTACCACACCTACAGAGTTTGTTACGGTTACAGTATAACCAGATGGTAATGTATAAGTTTGAGTTAAATTGGTTGCTGAATTATATGTGGCTTCGTCAATTGTAATTATATTTGTTGTAACAGTATTTGTTAAACTATCAACGCTAGTGGTTGTTTGAGTATAATGATGTACAGTATTGTAAACATTAATTGATGGATATTTGTCATTGATATAATCATTGAATACAGCAGAATTCATTGGCCATTGCCATTGTGGATCTATAATTTGATTTGCAAATAAAACAATCCAATATCTGTATGATTCGCCATAATATTTGTATGCAATTGATTCTGGTGTATCACCATCTTGTATATCATATTGATAATAAAGTGAGGCATTATTAAGTATAGATGGTATAACACTAGACCTTGCCAATAAATTGGTAAGAATTATAGAATTTCCTGAACCATCGGTCTTGATTAATTTTGGTAAAGTATTGAAATACTGCATTAGTAGTTTCCTTCAACCATCGTACCTCTATCAAGAATTTTGGTCTCTTGAAATTGGAGAGTTAATGTAGTTTGTACCGGATTACCATCACTAAATGTTGCCCAACCATTTGGACCATAATTAACATCAATATTAGTAATTACACTTTCTGTTACTGCATTGACCTTATCATTTACTTGACCATTAAAGTAGAATGTTGGTTGAAATACTGCAGGTGGAATAAAGAACATACCGCCAGCACCTTTGACAATTCTAGGAGCAGCATACATTTTAAATGTTTTAATAATTTGATTAACAGTATCGGCTTCTTGTTGTGAATATGGCGTAAATGTAAATGCCATTTGATATTCTCTAAAATTAATACCTTCAAACAATAGTTGTAATTTTGGATTAATTGCCAAACCTGCTTCTTTTTGTAATCCTAATTTAAACAAATCGCCAGCAGGTAAATCTGAAAGAGTAGATGTGATAGCTTTACCTGCTGCACTTTTTGATTCTGGAATCAATTTTGATATGCCACTTAAAACCGCACCTGCTGCGCCTGCACCAATTGCTGTTGCACTCACACTATTATATTGTTGATTATATGTAAAATTCATTGTTTCTGGAATATACAGAGAAATTGTACCTCTATCTGTATATGTTTGTGGAGTCAAAGTTGCACTAGAAGCTACAGAATTTGATCCTGTAATAAAATTTGTGATTGTGTTTACTGCTGAAGTTACTGCTGAAGTTCCAGCATTAAGTAAACCGCCACCTAAAGTGTATGTGGTATCATTTTCATAACCAACAGGATTAATATCTCTGATTTGAAATATTACATAATGGCCACGGGTCAAAGACTGCAAATCTCTAGGATATTGTAGATTGCTGGTGCCAAAAGCATTATTAAACAATGCTCCCAAAGGACCATTCGTGGCAAGTCCTGGAATTGTTACGCCGCCGATTGAACTTGGAATTGATATAATTGCCATGGTATCTCTTAAAAATGAATATACATACTATTTATGGCATATTCAGGACGATTTATACCCCGTAACCCAGCAAAATATGTTGGAGATTACAAAAATATCATCTACCGCTCCAGTTGGGAGTGTAGGGTGATGAATTGGCTTGACCAAAATGATGATATTATATCTTGGGCAAGTGAAGAAGTTATTGTTCCTTATGTCTCGCCGGTTGACAATCGAACTCACAGGTATTTTCCTGACTTTCTTGTTAAAGTAAAAACCAAAGATGGTTCGCATAGAACAATGATGTTGGAAGTTAAACCTAAAAAACAAACTGTTCAGCCTACTGTTCGTAAACGAGTAACAAAACAATATATTAACGAGGTTACCACTTATGTGGTTAATGAAGCCAAATGGAAAGCTGCCAATGAATATTGTTTGGATCGTGGTTGGGAGTTTAAAATACTTACAGAAGAACATTTGGGGCTCACCTAAATAATTAAATGGCAATATCTAAACTTACAAAACTCGGACAAGAATATTCTCAACAGGAGATGGCTAGACTATCTACTGAATCTTTAGATTGGTTAAAGGATAAGATTAAAGAAATTCGTTCACCTGCATCATTAGCTTTAAGTATTGCTAAAGAAAAATCTCGTCAAACGACCAGATTTAAAATGGGACAATTATATTGTTTTTATTATGATCCAAAAGGTAAAGATGATTTGCCTTATTATGATAGATTCCCAATGGTATTAATATTGGACAGGCATGCCGATGGATTTTTAGGTTTAAACCTACATTATTTGCCATACCGTTACAGAGTGGCATTCCTAAAAAAACTAGTTCAATACGCAATCCTAGACAAAGATGATGAAATTAAAAGGTTGAGGGTCACCTATGATATTTTGAGTACCTCCAGACGCCTCCGTGAGTTTCAACCATGTATTAAAAAGTATTTGTTTAGTCATATTAGATCAAGATTACTTACCATTCAGCCAAACGAGTGGGAAGTCGCTGCTTTATTGCCACTTCAGCAATTCAAAAAAGCTAGAGATACCACAGTTTGGAGAGAATCGATTCAAGACATAAGGAATAGTTAAAGATGGCTGGCTCAATTAGCGAATTTAAATCAACATTTGTAAAAGACTTGGCAAGACCAAGTCGTTTCGATGTCACAATTGCAACACCATTAATTTTATTGCCTTATATTGGTGATGCAAAACAATTGACTTATCGTTGTGAAAATGCTCAATTACCAGGCAGAACTTTTGCCACAGCAGAACAAAAAATTGGTTCTAATCCTATTGAAAAGTATCCATACTTGACAACATATAATGACATTGATTTAACATTTATTGTTGATGATGATATGTCACAAAAAATCTATTTTGATAGATGGCTTGAATTAATAAACCCATCACTTACTTTTAATTATCAATATAAAAGTAATTATGCTACAGTTATTACCATTAATCAATATGATGTAACAAATCAATTGTCTTACACAGTAGACCTGTTTGACGCTTATCCTGTTTCCATGAACCAATTAGATTTAGATTGGGGTTCAGATGGTAATCATAAATTAGTAGTAACTTTTGCCTATACTCGTTGGCAAAACAATTCGTTGCAGAACCTTGGCCAAGAATTGGCACAACAGGTTATCACCTCAGCAGTATCAAGTATTTTTGGTGGGGCGCCTGGTTTTTAATGATTTTTTATTATAGGAGTTAATTATGGCATTACCTAAACTTGATGTACCAACATATGAAATTGAATTGCCAGTTTCACAGAAAAAGATTAAATATCGGCCATTCTTAGTAAAAGAACAACGCAATCTATTGATGGCCATGGAAGCATCTGAAGCAAAAGCCATCAATTTGGCGGTTGAAGATATTCTACATAACTGTACTTTAACAGAAAATGTTGATGTTCGTAAACTGCCTATTATTGATGTAGAATATTATTTCATCAATCTTCGTGCCAAATCTGTTGGTGAAGTTGTTGAATCAAGATACAAGTGTAATAATGAGGTTGATGGTAAAGTTTGTGGTAATATCATGGAAAAAGACATTAACTTAACTGATATCAAAGTTACACAAGAAAATCCTGTATCACCTGAAATTCAATTGGATGACAAAATTAGTATTAAATTAAAGTATCCTGAATTTAGTATTGTACAAGATTCTTTAAATTATGAAACTGTTAATGAAGTTACATTTAATATGGTGGCACAATC
>Ga0214164_1001134_pt1 | contig 15706 bp, 9 predicted proteins | sample TroBogepilimnion_13_FD_153003 | JGI IMG/M metagenome (GOLD analysis project Ga0214164, IMG submission 153003) | Freshwater microbial communities from Trout Bog Lake, WI - Practice 03JUN2009 epilimnion v4 | ecosystem: Environmental > Aquatic > Freshwater > Lake > Epilimnion/Euphotic zone ...
AATGATAATGAATCTTTGGTGATGGCATTGGTAGAGAATATTCAACGTCATGATTTAGATCCTATTGAAATAGCATTATCGTACCAGCGTTTAATAGAAGAAATTCAATTAACTCAGGAACAAATGAGTGAGCGTGTGGGTAAAAAACGTTCTACAATCACCAACTACTTACGACTTTTAAAATTAGACCCAATTATCCAAACGGGAATTCGTGATGGATTCATCAGTATGGGACATGGTCGTGCTATGATTAACATTGAAGACCAAGATGTTCAAACGGATATCTATCAAAAAATTGTTAGTCAGAATCTTTCTGTTCGTGATACTGAGGCATTGGTTAAAAAACATCAAGAGGGTTTAAAACCAACTACAAAAGCAAAAAAAGGAAGTTCTTTTACTATTGCTGAGGAACAAAAGAAAGCCTTTACTAATTTCTTTGGTGCTAAAGTGGATGTGAAAATTGCTGGTAATGGAAAAGGGAAAATAGCCATTCCGTTTCATTCGGAAGAAGATTTTAATCGTATCGTTAAATTAATCAACGGTTAGTGATTAGGTGCTTCCATATAGTAGTATTAGTTTTCCTTCTTGGAAGTTTTTCGTCATTTGCACAAACTGAATTGGGCGAAGGATTAAGAACTAAAGATAGTATCCAAAAATCAGCAGAAATAAATGTATTAGCACCCTCTAAAGCTGCATTTTATTCTGCAATTTTTCCCGGTGCAGGTCAAATTTACAACAAGAAATATTGGAAATTACCTTTGGTATATGGTGCTTTAGGAACTACAATTTATTTTTATATCAGTAATAATAAAAAATACAATCAATATAGAGACGCTTATAAACGTAGACTAGAAGGATTTTATGATGATAATTTTTCTTATCTAGACAATACTCGTTTGATTGCTGCGCAAAAGTTTTATCAAAACAACAGGGATTTATCAACCTTACTAACAGGACTTTTTTATGTATTAAATATTGTTGACGCTAATGTTGACGCACATTTAATGCAATTTAATGTTAACGAAAAACTTACTGTAACGCCGAATTTATATAAAAATGATTTTACAGCAAAACAAGATTTAGGAATTTGTATCACTTTAAAACTCTAAAGTTTTCTTAAAATTTGTAACAAAGAAATTTAAAACAAACTAACATATAATGAAAATAGCAATTCTAGGATATGGAAAAATGGGAAAAGTAATTGAAAGAATTGCTTTGGAAAGAGGTCATGAAATTGTATTGCGAAAATCAAGTACTACAACATATTATGGTTTAGAAAATGCCGATGTAGCCATTGATTTTAGTATTCCTACTTCTGTAGTAGCTAATATTTCAGAATGTTTACATCATTCTATTCCTGTAGTTTCTGGAACAACGGGCTGGTTGGAAGATTATCCGAAAATGGTGGCGCTTTGCGATGAAAAGAAAGGTGCTTTCATTTATGGTTCTAATTTCAGCTTGGGTGTGAATTTGTTTTTTGAATTGAATGATTATTTGGCAAAAATGATGTCGAAGTTTAATCAATATTCAGTTTCGATGGAAGAAATTCATCACACTCAAAAACTAGATGCCCCAAGCGGAACAGCTATTTCATTAGCGAAAGGAATTATAGCAAATTCAAATTATACTGATTGGAGTTTGGATAAAAATTCAAATGAAAATAACATCTATATTGATGCACAAAGAATTGAAAATGTTCCTGGAACACACAGTGTTTTTTACACATCAGAAGTAGATACAATAGAAATAAAACACACCGCGCATAGCAGAAATGGTTTTGCCTTTGGTGCAGTGATAGCCGCCGAATGGTTGGTTGGAAAAAAAGGAGTTTTTACAATGAGAGATGTATTGGAATTAGAAAAATAAAAATAAAATAACCCGTTTTTAGTTAAACAACTTTAAACCTTAAACAAATAAAACAATGAACATATATCAATGGTTTATCTTTTTTCTTGGAATTCAAGTAATTCACTATTTAGGAACTTGGAAGTTATACGAAAAAGCAGGTAGAAAAGGTTGGGAAGCAGGAATTCCTATTTACAACTCAATTGTATTGATGAAAATCATCAATCGTCCAACTTGGTGGACCGTTTTATTGTTTATTCCGATAATCAATTTGATTATGTTTCCTGTGGTATGGGTAGAAACCTTGAGAAGTTTTGGAAGAAAATCCTCACTTGACACTTTACTAGCAATAGTGACTTGTGGCTTGTATATTTATTATGTAAATTATACTCAAGAAGTTCAATACCATCCAGAAAGAAGTACTACAGCAGCCACTAGAGCAGGTGATACTGTGAGTTCATTATTGTTCGCTATTATTGTGGCTACTTTTGTTCACACTTATTTTATTCAACCTTTTACCATTCCTACTGCTTCTTTGGAAAAATCGTTATTGATTGGTGATTTTCTTTTTGTGAGTAAAATGAATTATGGTGCACGAGTACCAATGACTACTGTAGCGGCTCCGATGGTTCATGACACTTTACCTGTAGTTCATACAAAGTCATATCTAAAATGGCCTCAATTACCTTATTTTAGATTTCCAGGTTTTGAAAAAATTAAAAAGAATGATATTGTCGTTTTCAATTGGCCTGTTGATACCGTAGAAAAATTCTTTGATACTTCTGGAAGAAAAGCGGACAAACCAGTCGATAAAAAATCGAATTATGTTAAACGGTGTGTTGGAACGCCTGGAGATAAATTAGCTATCAAAGATGGAATTGTCTATATCAATGATAAAGAGTTAATTTTCCCTGAAAGAGCAAAACCACAGTATTCTTATAAAGTAGCGATCGATCCGAATGCGCCTATCGATTTTGATTCTTTAATTAAAGAATTGGATATTACTGACCGTTTTGGAATAAACAATTCAAGAGATACTATTTATTTTAGCGCCTTACCTGCTTCCAGTGTAGCTCGTTTTAAAAGTGTTCCTGGAATTAAATCAGTTACAAGAATCATTCATAAAGAAGTTGACAAAACAATATTTCCTCATACACAAAATTGGAATGTAGATAATTTTGGCCCTATTTATATTCCAGAAGAAGGAAAATCAGTTGCTATTACCATGGAGTCATTACCTTTTTATAGCAGAATAATTACGGAATATGAGCATAATAAAATTGAGATAAAAGGTAGTGATATCTATATTAATGGAGCTAAAACAAAATCATATACATTTAAACAAAACTATTATTGGATGATGGGAGACAATCGTCACAATTCTGAAGATAGTCGTTTTTGGGGATATGTTCCAGAGGATCATATTGTGGGTAAACCAATATTTATTTGGATGAGTTGGAATAGTAATGGTGTAGGTATAATGAATAAAATTCGTTGGAATAGGTTATTTACTACCGTTAGTGGCGAAGGACAACCACAATCGTATTTTAAATTTTTCTTGATTTTACTTGGAGCTTATTTTGTGGGAGAATATTTATGGAAAAAACGCAAAGCAGATCAAAAATAGAGTACGTTAACAATGAATAGCATTTTAATTCATCCTAGTTATTTTCCATCGATAAGTCAATTTGTTGCAGTTTCAAAAGCTGATGAAATGATTTTGGAAATGGAAGATAATTTTCAGAAACAAACCAATAGAAATCGAATGTATATCTATAGTCCGAATGGGATTCAGTTGTTAAATGTTCCTATAAAACATTCGAAGGAATCGCATCAAAGGATTAAGGATATTAGACTTGAAACGGCTTTTGATTGGCAAAAGCAACATTTTAAATCATTGGAAGCTGCTTATAGAACTTCACCTTATTTTGAATATTTTGAGGATGATTTACTACCAATTTTCACAAAGAAGCAATTTTTTTTGATGGATTTGAATTTGCAAACTATGGAATTGGTTTCTAAATGTTTGGGAATGCCATTTACTTATAAGGAAACTACTGAATATTTTAATGAAGTTACTGATGTTGTTGATTATCGCAACTTGGTTAATGGTAAAAAAGACACCACTATAATCGAACCTTATACACAAGTTTTTGGTGATAAACATGGTTTTATCAATAACTTGAGCATTTTGGATTTGTTGTTTAATGAAGGACGCCATGCTATGACATATTTGAAAAGTCAAACTGTTGCGTCTACTACAGCTACTTCTTTATTGTAAATTATTTCTTTTCTTTTTATTGAGACGTAGTCAAGTGACTGGAGCGGAAGCAAGTGTGATTGGAAATTATTCGATCATTAGTCTGGCAACTATTGGATAATGATCTGATTTTTTAAAATTAGAAAAATTTTGAAAGTTTTTTACTTTCATGCTTTTGTCAGCGAAAATGTAATCAATTCTTGCAGGATAGTATTTGAAGTTATATGTCTGTCCAAAGCCATTTCCAGCTTCTTCAAAACAATCATTTAAATTTCCTTTTATGCTTCTATATACATAAGAAAAAGCGCTATTATTCATATCGCCACAGATTATCATTGGGTAATGACACTTTTTTTTGTGATTCATCAATATTTCAGCTTGGTGTTGTTGTTGTTTGAAAGCTTCGCTAATTCGTCTGACAACCAATTGTGATTTTTGTTGACTTATTGAATCTACATTATCTTGCATTTCATTGACATCGGGAGAGATTTTAATAGATTGTAAATGCATATTATAGACGCGAATGGTGTCTTTTCCCTTACGGATATCGGCATATATAATCAAATTGTCGGATTTTGGAAATTCAATATTTCCTCTGTTTACGATTGGAAATTTAGAAAAAATGGCTTGACCTGTTTTAATTTTTCTCCCTTCCATAAAGATGAATTTGTGTTTGTAGACACGTAGATCAACTTTTGCGGTTTCAGAAAATTCTTGAATACAGAGAATATCCGGATTTTGATTATTAATAAAACCAAGAATGTCATCTCCAACATTGTCTTGTGGAATCCATTTGAAAAGGTTAAATAATCGTACATTATAACTCATTACTATGAAATCTTTGTCTTCTACTAGCTTTTCATTGGAAGAAAATTTATAGAATTTATTGACGAAGGTGATGCCGATAATCAGTACTATTCCTGAAAGAATCATTTGTCTTTTCAATTGAAATATCCAATAAATAAAAAAGAATCCGTTAAAAATTAAAAATAAAGGAAGAATTAATGTTAAAGCAGATAAAAAGGGAAATAACTTTGGAGCCAGAAAGGGCAATACATAAGCAAGCACTGTCAATACAGTAAGTACCATATTAAAGAAAAACATTGCTTTATTGAACCATGATAGTTTTTTCATAATTATTGCTACAAAGGCACTGAGACACTAAGTTTTCTTTAAAAAATTTATCAAGATTAACCGGACATGATAGTTTGCCAAATATTTTCTATTTTCTATTCTCTTCATTATTTCCCTGCTTTAAAAAGAAATTCTTTTTCTTCGGCAGTAAGGCTATCATAGCCTGATTGGCTAATTTTATCTAATATTTCGTCTATTTGTTGTTGTGCTTTGTCTTTGATTACTATTTTGCTTTGGTTTTTAGTTATTGGCTTTTTAGGGTTTACATGTACCTTTTTGAAAGGCGTTTTCTTTTTGGGTTGAAACAAAGTAACAAAAAAATCAATTACACGTGTTACTAAAATGCTCAAATCAGTTCCATTGATTAAGAGTTTGATATAGATAAATCCAAATAAAGCGCCAGCTAGATGAGCGATGTGTCCTCCTGTATTTTCTATCATAATTTGCATTGAATCTAAAATCAGAATGACTGCAGTAATATACCAGAGTTTGACATTACCTATCAATAACAACCTCACTTGCATCAGCGGTTGATAAGTTGTAGCAGCAACTAAAATAGCCATTGTTGCTGCTGAAGCTCCAACTAAATTAGAATTAATATGCAATACAAAAAAAGATAGTAAAAAGGCAATACCTGCAAAAATGGCGCTTAAAATATAAACTCCTAAAAATTGTTTTTGAGTGAAAAATATTAAGAAAAATCGGCTAGAGAAATTAAGCACCATCATATTAAAAAACAAATGCCAAAAACCAGAATGAAGAAAAGCATAGGTCAATAAAGTATATGGAAAATAAAGCACTTCTTTAGGATTGGATGATAATGAAATCCAAGTTGGAAACTCAAAATATCCTCCATTAAAATGATAAAAGAAAAGAAGTGACAACAAAAAAGCACCCACATTCCAATAGATAACTCTATTAGCAACACCGCCTATTTTGTATTGTAATTTTAAATCGTCAAATACTGTCATATTAATTCCAACGTCTATCGTTAAACTGATTTTTTTTCCAAACCCACATCATTATAAAACCTGTAATTGCTCCACCAATATGAGCAAAGTGTGCAATTCCTGTGCTTCCTGCTCCAAAAATAGATTGCCCTTTGAATCCTAAAAATAAATCAATTGCCAATAATCCGGGCACAAAAAATTTAGCTTTAATGGGAATAGGTATAAACATAATTCCTAATTGTGATTCTGGAAACATAAAAGCAAAAGCTACCAATAATCCATAAATCGCACCTGAAGCACCAAGAACTGGAGCATTGTAGGATTCAAACATGGACTGTAAAATACTTTGGTCTAAATCGGGAGGACGAACCGAAAATCTTAAATTTCCTGTACTTAAGAAATTTTGAATTTGATTTTCCAACCCTAAATTAGTCAAATGATTATATCCCACATGATAGCTATAGTAGTTGACCAAGGTATGTAATGCAGCTGCACCTAACCCACAAGAAATATAAAAAAACAAAAATTTCTTTCCACCCCAAAAATGTTCTAAAGCACTACCGAATGAATATAATGCAAACATATTGAAAAAAATATGTGCAATACCTCCGTGCATAAACATGTGCGTCAATGGTTGCCAAGGTTTAAACATTGGATTCTGGAAATAATACATTGCAAAATACCCCTCGGCAACAGGTACAAACTGAGAACCTATAAAAAAGATAATATTAATTATCAAAAGTTGTTTTACAACAGGAGTTATATTCATCATAAGGCAAATCTTTTATCGATATCTTCCACACGCATAGTTATGAAAGTAGGTTTTTGAAAGGGTGAAACATTAGGTTCTTTACAAGCAAAAAGGTTGTTAACCAAATTTTCTTGTTCTTTTTCGGTTAAAAAAACTCCCGTTTTAACGCATAAACTTTTTGCCATCGATTTGGCAATTGAATCGTTTTGACTGAAACTGCTGTCGGGAATTCCATCTTCTAAATCGCTAATTAATTGTTCGAGTACAATTGAAACTTCACTTTCAGTAGTATTGATGGGAATTCCAGATATGTGAATCGTATCAACATCAAAAGTTTCAAAAACAAATCCTGTGTTTTCTAATGAGGGTTGTAATTCAGCAATTAATTTCATTTCATTACTTGAAAAATGCAAATGCAGAGGAAATAATAATTGTTGACTGGAGGCTTGATGAACAGTCATATTAGTCAAAAATTGTTCATACAAAACGCGTTGGTGTGCCCTACTTTGATCAATTATAACCATCCCTGACTTAATAGGACTAACAATGTACTTTTTGTGAATTTGGTAGGTTCGGTTGATTGTATTTTCTTCTTCTTTCTCATCAAATAATGAAGCTGTCACTTCCTCATTTTCAATAGAAAAAGTATCCACCTCAATAGTATCTTGTTTCAAACCAACATACAAACTTTCCCAACTTTGCGAAGTTTCCGATTTTTTGAAGGACGTCTCTCCTCCACCTGAAAAAGGTTTTACAGGTTTTCCGTCAGAAAATGGATTGTAAAATCTGTCCACTTGTACTACTGGATGTAGTGCCAATTTATTTTGATAATCATAGGGTGTATCTAAATTAGGATCCCTATCAAAATCTAAAGCTGGCACGATATTAAATTGCCCTAAACTATGTTTGATTGTCGACCGCAAAATGGCGTATAAAGCATTTTCATCATCAAATTTGATTTCAGTTTTAGTAGGATGAATATTAATATCGATAGTATTAGGTGGCACTTGTAGATAAATAAAATAACTTGGTTGGGCACCATTTGGTAATAACCCATCATAAGCATTCATCACTGCATGGTGTAAATAACCACTTTTAATGTATCTATCATTCACAAAGAAGAATTGCTCTCCACGATTCTTTTTAGCAAACTCGGATTTCCCGACAAATCCCTGAATGGAAAGAATATCCGTTTCTTCTTGAACTGGAACTAATTTTTCATTGGTTTTTCCTGAAAAAACATTTACAATACGTTGTCTGAAATTAGAATTAGGCAAATTAAACATTTCACTTCCATTGTGATACATCGTAAAATAGATATTTGGATGTGCAAGAGCTACTCGTTGAAATTCATCAATAACATGACGTAATTCAACAGTTTCCGATTTGAGGAAATTTCTACGAGCGGGAATATTATAAAACAAATTTTTTACAGCAAACGATGTTCCTTTGGGTAAAACAGCTGGCTCTTGAGAAACAAATTTACTTCCTTCAATAATAATATGATTACCCAATTCCTCATGTTCTTGTTTGGTTTTCATTTCTACATGAGCAATTGCAGCAATAGAAGCCAATGCTTCACCACGAAAACCCTTAGTGTGTAATGAAAATAAATCCTCGGCTTGACGAATTTTTGAAGTAGCATGACGTTCAAAACATAAACGAGCATCAGTAACACTCATTCCAACTCCATTATCAATTACTTGCACTAATGCTTTTCCTGCGTCTTTGATGATTAATTTAATGTCTGTTGCTTTGGCATCAACAGCATTTTCAAGAAGTTCTTTTACCACCGAAGCTGGTCGTTGCACCACTTCTCCAGCTGCAATTTGATTGGCTACATGATCTGGAAGTAATTGTATTATGCTAGACATTATTTTTTTAAGTGTTTAGTCCCGAAGCGCTCGGATTATTTAGTATTCAGCAAAAAAGCTCAAAGCTAAAGTTAGCAAAAATAAGTAAAATCTATTGGTTATTATAGTTAACAAGATACTAAAAATTGATTAGTTACAAAAAAGATGAAGCACTTTTGTTGATAGGACGAACATCAAATAAATAAAAATCTAAGCAAACAAAATGGTTTGGTGCGTTTAGAGAAATAAATGAATACATTCAAAACTTCTTTTAAAAATTTCAAAAAAAAGAATTACAAATAATCAATCATTCATACGAAATAATTTTACCTTTTGAAAACATAGGAAAACTTAACAAGTCAGCAAGCAAAACAATTTTATGATTTGTTTTACTTTATAGATAAAAGTAAAAACCCCGAATTGCACTTCGAGGTTTTTGGTTCAAATGGATATGTATTATAATTATGCTTTTTTATGGGGCAAAAAAGGCGCTATCTTTTCAATGCAAAGTGAGCTTTAAATTCCTTCTCTTCGCCATCTTTCTGATAATTAACAGAAAACCAATAATCATCAGCCGGTAATAGATTACTTTCAAAAGTTCCGTCCCATCCTGCTTCGGAAGGTTTTATTTTCTTAATCATTTTCCCGTATCTATCATATATGTATATTAAAGAAATGGGTTGATCTCTTAAATCTCTTATATTCCAAGTGTCATTAATTCCGTCACCATTTGGTGTAAAGAAATGAGGATAGTTAATTACAATAGCATCGGTAGTAGTATTTCCACAACCATTTCTATCTCTCACTGTAATTGTGTGCAATCCTGAACTTACATTTTCAAAAACATTACTTTCTTGGTAGGTTCCATTGTCTAATTGATATTCATAATCACCACCAGTACCAGTTGCATTAATCGTAATTGATTGTGTTTCTGAAAAATCACCACCTACCTCATAACTAACAATGGCAGGTTCAGAAGCTGTCACAGTTGCAAAAACTTCTTTAGAGGCACAACCTGTGGTTATGTTTGTTGCAATAACACTATATATTCCAGGAGCTATGGCACTATAATTAGCTCCAGTTCCAACAAGTTGCCCTTGCTTATACCATTTGAAAGTGTTACTACCGGAAGATAGCCCACTGTATAACATATACGGATTTAACAAATGACCAGTAGCACTTTGAATACAAACAATTCCATCTTTTGGAGTTGGTTCAGGTATTTTATTTACAATAATTGTAAATGGTTTAATATCAAAACAATTAGGAGCTAAGGCATTATTGACTCTAACATAAAATGATGTTTGAGTAGATGATGTTACTGGATTAGCATTGGTTGTAGCATCACTTAAACTTTCATAGTATGTTACAGAAAATTCAGGTCCTGTTTGAGCTCCCAACACTACACTATTCAAGGTAGTTAAATTGAAATTAAACACTCCATCATTTGTACCATCTTCGTCGCAAACTGTTCTAATGGATAATGGAATTGTATTTGCAACTGGAGGTGCAACAACTGTTACAGTAAAAATACTTTCGTCTGAACAATTTGGAGTAAATCCAGAGTTTGCAAAAATGTAAATAGTTTTAGTAGTGTGAATTGTAGTTCCTTGAGCAATCATACCTCCTGTTCCATTTGGACCATTGTAGTAATTGCCATGAACTAAATTTGGCAAAATATAATCATCGCAAATAGTTCGGTTCGGCAATTTATCTACACTAAAAATAGTAATAGTAAAACTTCTCTCATTGAAACAATTTGGGGAGGTACCAGTTTCAGCATAAACATATAGCGTTTGGCTTGTTGAAATCACATCACCGGCATTAAGTTTTGTTCCGCCTTTATTGGGTTGTGTATAATAATCGCCGACTGTTAATGTTGGTAAAGTATACGAATTACATGTTTGTACATTTGGAATTGCTGCTACTACAGGAGTCGGAATTATTGTTACCAAAAAACTTGATTCATCAGTACAATTAATTCTTTGTGCCGATTCAATAAAAATATATATTTTTTGATTTGTATTAATAACTGTTCCAGGTAGAATTTCAACTCCTGTGCCATATTGACCACCTGTTTGAGTATAATATTTGTTACCTACAGGAAGAGTTGGTAAAGTATAACTATCGCAAACCGATACATCTTGAGCTTGATAAGCATTTATTTGATAAACATTTACTTGAAAACTTGTTTCGGCAGTACAACCGAGTACATTAGCATAAATATACACTAATTGAGATGCGGTTAGGACTGTTCCGCCAGGCATCATCGTTCCTGTTCCGCCAGAACCTGTGTAATAATTTCCTTGTAATAAATTAGTTAGTGTATAAGAGTGACAAGCATCTATTGTACCTCTAGAATCAATTACAGGTTTTTGATTAACTGTAACATTAAAACTTATTTCATTATTACAACCTGAAGTATTGCTAATATAAATATATAAAGTAGTTGAATTTGTTAAAATATCTCCAGCGTGAAGCAATACCCCAGTTCCACCTGTACCGGTATAATAGTTTCCTGCGGTAAGTGCTGGTAGTGTATAATTTTCGCAGCCGGAAACAACCATTGGAGCAGAAATAACTGGTAAGGTTATAGTTACTACAAAATTATAATTCAAAGTACAATTTGGTTGTGATTGCGACTCAGCATACACATAAATTGTTTGAGTTGTATTAATGACAGTACCGTCAGGTATAATGGTTCCTGTTCCTCCTGGTCCTGTATAATACTTTCCGACAGTTAATGGTGGAAGCACATATTCAGCACATTCTGTTGTAGAAGTTGGAAAGTTAAGTCCAATTACTACATCAAAGCTAGAATCACTAACACAAGTTCCACTTACTCCATGGATATATATGGTTTTTGAAGAAGTAATTGCTGTACCGAAAGGAAGTAAATTTCCAGTACCATTAGGTCCATCATAATAATTACCAAAAGATAACGGTTGAAGAATAAATGAATTACAATCAAAGCCATTTGGTAATGTTGGTACAGTTTGAGTTGGTATTATAATATAATTTGTAGGCACATCTATAATACAATAAGGAGGTAATGGAGAAACATAATAAAAATAAATTGTTTGACTATTACTAATAACAGTACCTCCTGGAAGATTCATTCCCGCACCATTAGCTTCAGTATGATATTCTCCTACACTTAATGAAGGTAATGTATAATTACCACAATACGTGTTTGAATTTATTGTAGGATCATTGGGATTAACTATTGTTACTTTAAAACTGCTTTCATTTGGGCAACTTGGGACAGTATTACTAATGTTATAGATATAAATAATTTGTGTTACATTTATACTATTACCAGCAAATAATGGTGTTCCTGTCCCTCCTTGTCCAGTAAAATAGTTACCATTAGTTAATGGAGGCAATATATAATCGGTACAAGTAATTACGTTTTGAAGAATATCAACTGGTGGTATTGGAGCAACTATTAAGTTAACAGTTGTTATACTAAAACAATTAGCGTCGGTTATCAATTGAACTCTAATATAGATTATTTCATTAACAGCTATTGTTTGACTTGCTATTGGACTTGTTCCAGAATTAGCGTTGGCTAATGTTTTAAAATATGTGACTTTATACATTGAACTTGACAGACCATTTAAAACACTAGCTGTTAAAGTTGCTAAATTAAAGTTTGCTTTTCCACTAGGACCAGCACATTTTATATAATCGCCAGGTGGAGTTGCTATTGGTGAACTTCCAGCTAATAACTGAAATGATTTTACAGTATAACATCCTGTAAAAATATTGTTGATTCTTACATAAATGGTTTGATTTAATGCACTAGTATAATTTAATGGTAATGCATTAATATTAGCGTTTGCATCTGCCAAAGAAGAAAAATAACCAACTGTAGTATTTGGATTAAGTCCATTAATTACTATAGGAGTATTATATGATAAATCAAAATTATAAGTCCCTTGTCCTGAATCACATTTATACATGTTTTTAGGATTAGGTGTTGTAAATACAGGATAATATTCAACAACTAAAGTATTAGTTATAGTCTGACAAGGAAAAGCAATATTAGTATAAACTAATTGATAGGTTCCTGCTTGATTTACTGTAATAGATGGAGAATTTTGACCAGCAATTATTACACCATCTTTTTTCCATACAAATGAATATAAAGCTGGATCTAATCCAGAATCAATTATTTTGCTTTGCCCAGCACAAATAGCATTATTAGAGGCAACAGTGTCATTATTTCCTAAAACATTTTGACCAATATTAAAACTATTTGAAGATAAAAAAATCGCAGAATCCGATTTATAATCTCCTCTATCTGCAATAACTAATTTAATTTTGTAGAGCCTGTTTGGAACAAGAACTGCCGAAGCATTCATTACTTTAGTTTGACCATTAAAATTTGTAGCTGATCCTGCAGCATTCAAACCTCCATTAAATGAACCAAAATATTGTGAATTTACTGATGGACAGGTTGAATTGTATAAAAAATCTCTAATTGTAACAACAGAAATAGGAGTGTTTGTTCCTGGAACAACTGCTAAATTAGTAGTAACTCCAGTTGTCATATCGGTTAATAAAAAAGCAAAAGCATCAGAAAACTGACATTGGAAATTACCATACTCTTCAGAAGCAAATAAGAAATTAAAATCAAAATGTGGAGATAATGGAGTGAATTGAAACTCCAAAACTGATGCATTTGTTGAAACCATTGATATTCCTGAAGCTGCTAATGTAGCTTCTAAGTCAGCATCACCTAACCAAGCATTTGAACCTGAAGATTGCATAGATGTATTTGGTCCAGGAGCATCTTGAACATTTCCTGTACTCAAAATAACGCCACTAGTCATAGGAAAATTTGGATTAGTATTACTAAAATACCCAATTCCATTTGTTGATCCAAAATTAGTTCCTGTTCGCCATGTAATATTATTTGCATTTATGCAAGGTGAATTAATCAACACATTGTTGACCAATTGCGGTACTGTGTAAGTATTTGTATCAACGGTTATCGCTTGAGAAAAAGCAGTAAACGTAGATAAAATCATTAGTAGATGTAATAGTTTTTTCATACGACATTCATTTGGAGAAACAAATATTGCAAATAATATCGGTTAAAAACAAATTAAATCGATGAAATGCGTTTTTTTTTATTATTTACAGATAATTTTCTTACATCAACATTAATTAAAAATTAATTTAATTAGAATAGTAATTATACACCTTTTTTTGATTCCCTATTTTCTAATTAAAATATATCTTTGCAACCACTTAAAAGCATTAAAAATGAACCTACAACTAATCTTATTTCCGACCATTATTGAAGCCGTTCAAAAACAATTTGATACCACTATAGAAAAAGTGGAATTTCAGGCTACAAGGAAAGATTTTGAAGGAGATATTACTATGGTTATTTTTCCTTTATTGAAAGTTATCAAAGGAAATCCAATTGAAATCGGAACTAAAATTGGAAATTATTTAGTTGAAAACATTTCTGAAGTTGAAAAATTTAATGTGGTTTCAGGCTTTTTAAATATTGTAATTTCAGATAGTTATTATATCAATTATTTCAATGAAATAAAAAATGATAAGCTTTTTGGGTTGGTTAACGCTTTTACAAATGAAAAAGCAGTTATGGTTGAATATTCTTCACCAAACACTAATAAACCCTTGCATTTAGGTCATATTAGAAATAACCTTTTAGGATATTCAGTTGCTGAAATTATCAAAGCATCGGGTAAAAAAGTATATAAAACGCAAATCATCAATGATAGAGGAATTCACATCTGCAAATCGATGCTGGCTTGGAAAAAATATGGAAATGGTCAAACCCCTGAAAATTCTAGCTTAAAAGGCGATAAATTAGTAGGTAATTTTTACGTGAAATTTGACCAAGAATACAAATCTCAAATCAATATTTTAATTACTGAAGGAAAAACAGAAGAAGAAGCTAAAAAACAAGCACCAATTATTCTTGAAGCACAACAAATGCTTTTGGACTGGGAAGCTGGAAAATCCGAAGTAATCGAATTATGGAAAACCATGAACCAATGGGTTTACGATGGTTTTGCACAAACTTATAAAAATTTAGGCGTCGATTTTGATTCCTATTATTATGAATCCGACACTTATTTATTAGGCAAAGAAGTAGTTCAATTGGGATTGGAAAAAGGAATATTTGAAAAAGATCCTGATGGTTCCGTTTGGATTGATTTAACTCCTGATGGGTTGGATAGAAAAATCGTACTCCGTTCAGACGGAACTGCGGTATATATGACGCAAGATATAGGTACTGCTATTCAACGTGTAAAAGATTTTACAGATGTTGGCGGGATGGTGTACACCGTTGGTAACGAACAAGATTACCATTTCAAAGTATTGTTTTTAATCTTGAAAAAATTAGGATTTGAATGGGCGGCTAACCTATATCATTTATCCTATGGCATGGTGGAATTACCCTCTGGAAAAATGAAATCTAGAGAGGGAACGGTAGTTGATGCAGATGATTTAATGGATGAAATGACTTTAACTGCCAAAACTATTTCTGAAGAATTAGGAAAATTGGATGGCTATTCTGATGACGAAAAAGCTAAATTATATAAAACCATTGGACTTGGTGCCTTAAAATATTATATGCTGAAAGTAGATCCTAAAAAATCAATGATGTTCAATCCTGAAGAATCAGTCGATTTTGCAGGTAATACTGGACCATTTATTCAATATACCTACGCTCGTATTCAATCTATTTTGCGTAAAGCCAATTTCGATTTTGTTATACCAAGTACTATCAGAACCCTTCATTCCAAAGAGAAAGAACTGATTAAACAAATCGAATTGTATCCTGAAGTAATTCAGGATGCAGCAAAAAATCATAGTCCAGCTTTAGTTGCTAACTACACCTATGATTTGGTCAAAGAATACAATT
>Ga0214164_1001135_pt1 | contig 15692 bp, 13 predicted proteins | sample TroBogepilimnion_13_FD_153003 | JGI IMG/M metagenome (GOLD analysis project Ga0214164, IMG submission 153003) | Freshwater microbial communities from Trout Bog Lake, WI - Practice 03JUN2009 epilimnion v4 | ecosystem: Environmental > Aquatic > Freshwater > Lake > Epilimnion/Euphotic zone ...
GGATGGTTAATTTTGGCCAGGAGTGCAGAGGCACCATCGCCGGAGTAACCGGCAACACCGGTACCGGCCACTGTAGTTATCATACCGGTTGTACTTATTTTTCTTATCCTGTTATTCAGATGATCGGCAAAATATAAGTTACCTGTACCATCCTGGGCCAGCCCAGAAGGTTTGTTCAGTGATGCGGTTAATGCAGAAGAACTATCACCGCCAAATCCGGCAGCTCCGTTTCCTGCAAAGCTCGACATCTGGCCCAATGTATCATTTATATATTCAGCAACATTATAAACCACAACTGATCTTTGAATTGCATCGGGAGTAAAACATAACTGGCCGGTAGTAGGATCAAATGAAATTGGGCCACTAACCACCAAAGGATTAGCGCCAGACAATCCTCCGGTATAGGAGCAAACAGCAGTAGAACCGCAACCGCCGGTACCATCCTCTGCTGGAATTAAGGAAAACTCGAGGCTATCTCCGGATGGCTCACTCAAAGTACTCACATCATAAATATCAACAGCTCCGGGATTATAGCAATTGAGATAATCATTACAGTAAAACGGTGTTGGTTCAACAGTTAGTACAGGGCTTGAATTATGGCCCCGGGGATTGGTAAATGAATTATTCAGCGATGCCTGAACCTTCATTATAGTTGATCCGGGTGTAACCAGATTTGTGATAGCCGATGTTCTACCTGATGCGGCTGGAGATGAAGTTCCGCTGCCGGATGTACCTGTACAGGAATAGGTGTGTGAAGACCCTCCATTATCGCCTGCATAAATAAACCTCCAATTGCTGGACCTGTGTGGCAAACGAACACCACCCGAACATACAAACTTTTTAATGCCAGCAATAGGATAAGTTACAACAGTACAGGTGGTAAAAGACAAAGAATCAGGGCAAACCGGAGTAACCTCAGTGCCGCAATCCGGGTTTGGAAGGGAGAGATTAATCGTTAAGTAAGGTGTTGTACCATCGTAGATACATACTGCTGGAGTTGCTGCAGGCAATGTCTGAAACGAACCAGATGTGGAGGAGCAATCTCCATAAAGTATCACTGATACGAGATAGGAATCGCAGGAACCAACAATATATTGATAGTGAATTTCACAGCCAATTACATGCGATGCACGTGATTGCAGACTTGCCAATATTAAAATGCAGGAAAGCAAGATATTGCGCAAATAGAATGGTAAAAATTTCTTCATAAAAAGGTATAAAAATTAGCTATAAATTTTATCATTTACTTACTTTATCTATAAAGTAGACAGACTAAAAGTTAAAAAAGTTAGTCAAGATGTAAAAATAATTATTTTTTTGCTCAAAATAGCAAGAAAATTTTACACAACTTAGTAATTTTCATTAAAAATAGAAAACATTCTACAAATATGTTGCAATAATAATTAAAACCGCCTAGGGGTTTAATTCTAGGTTAATACTCTTTTATTAATTTTAATATTTAATTTATTTATTCTATTTGGATATTAAATTTTTTCAAGGCTATGTTACTGCTGCCCGTATTAATTTTTTACCTGTATTTTTTTTAAAATAAGCGGACTTTGTACTTTCACACTAATTTTTCGAACTAAAAATTTACTCCTGAAACAAAAAATATCATATTGTCCCGGATTCTTTGTCGTCTTTCTATATTTTTTTTCCTGCAACAATGTCAGCAATAATAATCTGACAACCACAAAGTCATTTGACAGCTTGCTGGGAAGAATGGAAAAAATATATGATTCCGGCAACAGAACACAAGCGCTTTATCTGCTACAGGAGGCGCACAACCGCACAGGTAATCTGACCATTAAAGATGAAATGAATTACTATACCTGGTGTGCCGGCACCTGCAGGAAAGATTTGAAAAACAATGATTTATACCTGCAATATGCAGATAGCATATTGAGGCTTCTTGAAAACTCGGGCAAGAGCAAGGAACTTACCAACAGACATATTCAGGCACTGAATATGAAAGCAGATGCTTATTTTGATAAGGGCTTGTTCAATGATGCCTATAATTTTTATTTCCTGGCCAAAAAACTGGCATCAGAAAATGGTGATTCCTGCTCATTAAGCCAATTTAGTTACAGCCTGGGCATGGCACTTTATAAACAGCAACGGTACAAAGATGCAGCCAGCCATTTTTATGAAGCCAGTAATGAAATAATGCATTGCAAAGATGAATTTGTGTTTTTTTACCGAAGGCAGGAGTTACTGGATAATATAGGCCTTTGCTATTTCCATGCCGGGCTCTATGACAGTGCAATGCAGTTTTACAGGCAAACTATTGCTTTTATTGATTCTAATTATCTAAAATATGATAAACGGGAAAGTGTATACCTGAGCGCCATTGGAGTGGTTGATGGCAACATAGCCGACATATACATTAAATTGGAAAATTATGATACTGCCGTATCGTTGCTCAATAAAAGTATATCAATCAATCTGCAGAAAGGGTATGCCAACACAGATGCAGTACTGGAACAGTTGAAACTAGCCAGGGTGTATTTTGTCACCGGCAAGAAGCAGGAAATAAAACCATTACTTCAGCAGATAAATGCAGAACTGGATTCATTGCCAGACAAGCATAATCAGCTATCACTGGACTTGCTGATGTGGAAATATTTCGATTCAAATCATGATTATATTCCGGCCTATAATTATCTGAAAGCTTATGAATTACTGAATGACTCGCTGTCAGAAGATAATTTGCAACTATCAGGGGCAGATGCAGGCGACAGGATAAATAACCTGGAGCGTCAGTACCAGATATCGGTACTGAATAAGCATAACCAACAGGAAAAAATATACCTAACTATAGCTATTGTACTTGTATTGATGGCCATAATTATTATTTGCCTTATTCTCAGGAATGCAAAAAAATCAAGAGAACACATAAGAGTATTAACAGGACTCAACAGCAAGGTAAATGATCAGAAAGAGCAATTGCAAATCGTCAACAAGGAATTGGTAAATAAGGACAATGAAAAATCAAGGATACTGAGATCAGCAGCCCATGACATACTTAACCCTTTGGCTGCTATAAGCGGACTTACCGATATGCTTATAACTGAGTCAGTTGGCTTTGACCAGGAGCAAAAGGAAATACTAAATCTTATAAGAGAAGCCTGTGAAAATTCAATGTGCCTTTGCCGGGATATTCTCGAAGCTACCACTGATGAAAAAAGGGAATTACCTATGGAGTGGATAGACATCCATAAATTGCTGTTTAACACTACTGACCTGTTTGCAATGCAGGCAGCCAGGAAAAAGCAGCAACTGGTTTATAAGAATGATATAAATAAAGCGGAGGTATTTGCGAATAAAGAAAAAATAGGGCGGGCTATAAGCAATCTCATAAACAATGCCATAAAATTCAGTTACGAAAACTCCGTAATATATATAGGATTGAAAATAGTTGATAACAAAATAGACATATCCGTTAAGGACAGCGGCACTGGCATTCCTGAACAAAACAAGCCTTTTATTTTCGATCTTTTCACTAAAGCAAAAACCGTTGGTACAGGTGGTGAGACTCCTAACGGACTTGGCCTTTCCATCTCGGCCCATATAGCGAAATTACACAATGGAGAAATATGGTTTGAAAGTGAAGAAGGTAAAGGATCGGTATTTCACCTCACCCTACCCTTGAGTCAGAGCCAGAATGCCTGATAAAAATTGATAGCCTATATAAGTGCCCGGGAGAAAATGAAAAAAGGATAAAATCATCTCTTGAATATGAAATTTTATTGATCTAAATGTTTGTTAAACAAAATATTGCCTGCAACATTTAATGTACCTACACGTTACTTTTGAGGTATTAAAAAATGAAAAAAAATGGAGCGGAAAGAATTTTTGAAAAAATCATTAGCTGTTTGCGGTTTATCATTAATACCTGTTGGTATTTTTGAAAGTTGCAGCAAACAAAGTTATTCAGGACCATCGAATGTTAATTTTACCGTTGACCTTTCTAATTCTGGCAATGCAGCATTAGCAGCGGCAGGAGGCTCTCTTGTTGCAAACGGCGTTATTATTATTCATATTGGCGGGTCTGTATACCATGCGTTTTCGGCTACATGCACCCATGCCGGCTGCACGGTAGGGTACAGCAGCGGAACTATATTCTGTCCATGCCATGGAGGCACCTATAGCCCTAATACCGGAGCGGTAACAGGTGGCCCGCCCCCATCGGGGCTAACTGCTTATACGGTTACGCAGAGCGGCACGGTACTGACCATAAAATCATAGAAACCATTCACTGTGGAATTACTTAATCACCTACAAAAGGAATTACGTAATTTCTGATTTATAAAAAATTTTTCACACGTTAAACTGATGAGCCGGTATATTATAAAATTGAAGTGGGAAAATGAAGGCTTAATATTTTCATGACTTTGAGATTCAGTTTTTAAGCTTTATTTTTTACTACTTTTGCCAGATTAACTACTTGATATTATGCTGAAAAAGATCCTGATTGCCATTTTCCTAATAATACTTGCAGGGGTAGCAGTAGGAACATTCATGTGGTTCAAACCCCACCCAAAACCAAATAATGGTATCCAGGTTACTTCTGAAAACCTTACCAGGGAATATAATGCTGATGAAAAAACTGCAAATATTAAGTATCTCAATAAGCCACTGGAGGTTTCCGGAATCATTAGCTCAGTAACCAGCAACCAGGATGGTAATATTGTTATCACACTTGAGTCGGGAGACCCTATGGCGGAAACCCAATGCACTTTGGCCGATAAAAACAGTAAAGCTGTGAAAGGACAGAATGTTACCATTGTAGGTTTCTGTAAAGGAAATAATATGGGTGTTGTGCTTACCGATTGCTTTATAAAATAAACCAGTTTTGAACCATTAATCTTAAATAAAAACAATACTATTTATGAAGAAATTATTGCCGGTCGCAGCCCTGTTGGTTTTACTGGGAAGTTGCTACAACGACAAAGCCGATAAGCTCTACCCTGCTACATCTGCAACCAACACCTGTGATACCACAACCATTAAATACTCCACTGACATACAGCCAATAATCAATCAGTATTGTGCCATTAATGGCTGCCATAACACATCGGGAGATGCGACAACCGGCAACAGGGATTACACCATATTCGCAACGGTCCAGTCTGAGGCCACACAGTCGCTCATACTTAACGATATTAACGGCAACCCCGGGCAAATAAGAGGGCAGAATTCAATGCCGCTCAACCTGCCTGCACTTTCCAGCTGCGATATCAATAAAATAACCCGGTGGGTAAATGAAGGCGCACCTAATAACTGATCATTTATTTAAACAAACCAATCATTAAAACCAGGTTTTATGAAACCAATACTTTTTTCTTTGCTGATACTTGCGGCGATATCCATTCAGGCAGAAGCTCAGGTATTTATGACCCGTACCGGAAAGATATTTTTTGATGCTACTACAAAATCATCACCTGAGAAAATAGAAGGCAAGAACAACGAAGTAGCCTGTGTAGTTGACTCAAAATCAGGAGATGTGCGTTTCCAGGTACTTGTTAAGAGTTTTAAGTTTGAGCGCCAGCTTATGGAAGAGCACTTTAATGAAAACTACATGGAGAGTGATAAATTCCCTAAATCAGAATTTAAGGGGTCTGTTACCAATCTCAATGAAGTCAATTTCTCAAAAGACGGGAGTTATACGGCCAGGGTAACCGGCAAACTCACCCTGCATGGTGTTACAAAAGATGTTACAGCTACCGGTACAATAGAAGTAAAAGGCAATACAATAGATCTTAAATCGAAATTCACCGTAAAACTGGAAGATTTTGATATTAAAATACCAGGAGCTGTGGGAGACAAAATAGATAAGATTGCCACAATTACTATGGAAAGTAACCTTGCAAAAAAATAACAATTTTCAACATTTAAATAAATTTATGCGTAAAATTATTTACCTCATTTTTGTATTAAGTTCATCTGCAACACTGACTTTTGCCCAGGCCGACAGCCTTATGGATATGCTGAACAGCGGATCTTCTTCCTCCGGCAGTGCAGTATCAGCTACATTTAAAGCCACACGTATAATAGATGGCGCCAGTGTTGAAAACCTGGGCGCTGGTGTGCTTGATTTCCGGATATCGCACAGGTTCGGGCAAATAAACCAGGGTGCACAAAACTTCTTCGGATTGGATAATGCAACTACCAGGCTGGGCCTTGATTATGGCATCACCAAATGGCTGATGATAGGGCTTGGCCACAGCGTACTCAACAAAGAGGATGACGGGTCGCTGAAAATAAAATTACTCCGCCAGAAAAAGAATGGTATACCTGTAACAGTGAGTTACAACGGAGATATCGGCGTACTGACAACTCCCAATCCAACAGTGCCTGCAGGAGATAAATGGTATTTCAGCAACAAACTATCCTACACCAACCAGATTTTGATAGCCCGGAAATTCAGTGAAAGGCTTTCCTTGCAGATCACCCCTACTGTATTGCATTATAACCTCGTTGACTCAACTAAATTCTCGAACAATACTTTTGCCATTGGGGCAGGTGGCCGTTTTAAGCTCAATAAGCGCATAGCTGTAACTGCAGAATATTACTACAGGCTCACCAATACAGACATGTTTCTGACAGGCACTACAAGCCCTACTTATAATTCACTTTCAGTAGGTATTGATATTGAAACAGGTGGGCACGTATTTCAGTTGATGGTTTCCAATTCACAGGGATTAACAGAACGATCATTTATAGGGCAGACAACAGATAGCTGGAAAAACCAGGCCCTTCATTTCGGTTTCAATATTTCGAGGGTATTTACAGTTGTGAAACCTAAAGAATTCAGAGGAAAAACGGATGGCAAGAGCTGGTAATTAAATACCTGAATTATTAAAAAAAGGTGCCAGTGGCACTTTTTTTATTTCATTGCCAGTATCTTTTCCACAAGGTTTTTATCATCGGCCCGGAACCAGGTAATGTTTTTATTCTTCTTAAACCAGGTAAGTTGCCTTTTGGCATAATTGCGGGTATGTTGCTTTATTTTAATGACCGCTTCCTCAAGCGAACAATTGCCTTCGAGGTAATCAAACAGCTCGGTATACCCTACTGTCTGCAGGGTTTTAAGCTGCCGGTAAGGCAAAAGCCCCTGAACCTCAGAAAGCAGCCCATGAGCCATCATCTGATCTACCCTGCTATTTATCCTTTCATATAGCAATTCGCGGGGCAATTCGAGCCCGGCAAGAACTACTTTGAACGACCGTTGCTTCACTACCCTTGATCTGAAATCATTGATGCTCCGGCCTGTGGACCGGATAAACGATAGCGCCCGGAGAAGCCTTGCAGGGTTCTGAATTTCGGCTGTTTCATAAAATCCCGGATCTGCGTGCTGCACTGCTTCCTGCAGCCAGCTAAGGCCTTTTGTTTTATATTCTTCCTCAGTCTGATTTGCGATTTCATCATCAATTCCGGGCATTTCATCAAGCCCTTCTACCAGCGCTTTTATGTATAAACCAGTGCCGCCACAAACCACAGCTGAAGTATTGGTCCGGAATATATCATCCAGGTATTGAAGGGATAGGTCTTCAAAGTCGGCTGCCGATAAGGCTTGTGTTACAGGGAATTCATCAATAAAATAGTGTTTTACCATCTGTAATACTGCTAAGGAAGGCTTAGCAGTACCAATTGACATTTCGCGGTAGCATTGCCTGCTGTCGGCCGAAATAATTGCAGTTCCCAATCTTTCGGCAAGTTGTATGGCTACATCGGTTTTTCCGACCGCTGTTGGGCCAACAATTACATAAACACTATTTCTGGTTTCTAGCAATTATTTAATTATTAACTCTTTAATATGTAGATGTGCCACACCTTTGAAGTGAGGCACACTTCAAATGATGCTCTGGATGATTCTTCTTAAAGTACCTACAGTAAAGCATTTCAGTCATTTAATAATGGTAAATTATTTTTGCAGGTACAACATAGGTACAACATCACGCCTTTCTGCTTAACCCAAAAGAACCTAAATCATATCAAACCCTATCAAACCATATAGAACCATTTCAATGTCAAATCTACTGAAATTGTTGTCAGCATCAAATTTTTGAGAATGTTAGCTCGATTATATCCTTTAGAAAATGCTCTTATTTTATAGGTGCCCTAATGCTAGGTCCTTCAATAGTCAGACTATCTGACTGTTATGTAATGGTTTTGCTTGCTAGCAATACAGCTATAAGTGCACACCATATTTGTATCTCAATAGCATTTTGGTTGTCTCCTACTAGAAGGAATTGGTTACACGTTTCACACATTAATGAATTTAATTCAACAAGTGTATGGAGAAATACAAAGCGGCTACCTCACATTCTGAGATAGCCGCTACTGTTGTAGTACATAAATTACAATAACTAATTCTAATTAAGCTGGTACCATTACACAAACTCAGAAATAAGTTACATCATTCACACATCCAGTATTGTATGTAATAAATGTAAATTCATTCATGTCGTCCAGAATCATGATTGCGGGTTTGAAAACATTTTTTGAGCCATTTGCTTATCATGTTGGTAAATGTCGTTTGCAAAATGCAACACACCTTTGTTGTCCACCCAGGCTGTGTAATAAGTAATAATAACAGGTACCGTGTTTTTTAGTTTTACAAATTGCTCCTTGCCACTATTCATGGCGTCTTTAATTTTTTCAGGAGACCATTCATTTGAATTCCGCAACAGATAATTAGCCATTTTAGGAGCATCACTCAGTCTTATTGCAAAATTATTGCTTAAATCGGCCAAGTTTGATAAGTCAGGAAATACAAAATCATGTGCATTGTTTTGACCTTCATACTGAGAAATAATTTTGATCGCTTTCTCAGGAAGTTTTAGAGAACCACCTTTGTCGTTTTTACCCATAGAGTAATAAAGTCTGTCATTCTGAAAATCGGACCATTTCCTTCGCAGTACATCAGACACCCACATTCCGGCAAAGTAGAAAGATATCAGCCAAACATTGCGGGCATGGTGTATATAGGAATCTTGCGGTAATTCTAATGCTTCGATAGCTTTTACATCATCGGGTGATAGCCCTATTTTCATTGAGCGTGGGGCTTTTAGTACAATCTTATCCCTGCCAAAAGGATAATATTTACTGTCAACAACCCCGTTTTTTATTGCCTGATTAAATAAGGTTTGAATTATGGTCAGATAATTTACTATAGTTTGAGTAGACAGGTTTTTTGCTTTGAGGTATACCCTGTAATTATTGAGTAAAGAAAGTGTTATCTGTTTAAAGGAAATATCACCACCGTCCAAATAGGTTTTGAATGCATTGACACGGTTTTTATCCGATGAATAGCGGTTATATTTACCCTGTTTTTTCAGATTATCCAGATTAGCATCAGCCCAGACAAAAAATGAAGTATCCTTTGAGCCCTTAAATTTGCTTTTGATAGCACCGGATGAAACATCATTTTTTTGCACTTCGAGGTCAAGTAAATTATCCTCAGCCTCTGTAAGTTTCTTTGTAAGGAAATTGTTTAGCCTTACTGAATTTGGGTGACTTTTTTTAACCCTCCCTTTATCTTTATCCCAGAATGTGTCCTGGATGTGGTGCCCCAGATGCACGAATGATGATTTACGGTCCTTAGTGATACGTAGTGCAAGTGGATATTTGCCATCCTTGTTTTGTTTCTTGCGAAGTACTATTTTTAAAGAGGCCATGAGTGAAGTATTTTAGTTTGTTTCTTTATTTTGTGATAAAACAAAGGCACAACATAGGTACAACAAATCATGGTTTTACTTGTTATTTTGTGTATTTATATTTTAGCAATAATCAGTGAAATCAATACTTTCAGAACATATTAAACCACATCAAACCATTATTTTGAAGTGTGGCACATCTAAAAAATAATATAAATTCCCGGTAGCTATACTATACTATGGAAGTGTGGGACATCAGAAAACAAGCTATTCGATACCACCACCCAGGTCTTCCACAATGCTTTCTGTACCCTCTTCACCCTCACTACCGAATCCTTCTGCCATTTCTTCTGCGCCCAGGTCATACTTCTCTTCAATCTCCATAATCTTATCAAGGCTCACGCCTTTAATGCCATACTGGGCAGGGGCTATACCCTCTTTCCGCAGCAGAAAAGGATACACACGCCTGGGCGTAACTTCTTTGCTCACACCGGTAAGTTCTGCCATAAAGGTCCATTTTTTCACCGGGTCGTAAACGTAGATAAACTTCTGGTCGGGCAGAGATACAAGCGCCGATACCGGAGTTTTGGTCATAGATAAAGCAGGTGCATCTTTTTTATTTACCAGTACTTCAGAATTCAGCTCTCTACCTCTTACCCATTTATCATTGCTCTCGTAGAATGAAGCCGGGTGTTTGCCATCAAATTCAAATGCTTTTACAATAGCCTGATGAAAGTCCATAAAAGTCTGGCCAGCCAAAAGCTCTATATCCCTGTAGGTCTGATCATCATCCTCCCAAAAAACCCTGAATCTTAAAATCGCCATCCGTTTATAATTGTTGCTGTAAAAATAGTAAATTCGAGCGTAGAAAGGGCTAAAAAAGGAACAATAAATAAGAGATATAGGGCTTTCCCAGAGGATTGTGTTGAAAATAAAATAAAAAATCCCTGTTTTCGCTTATTCAATACAAATTATTCATTACCTTTGCCATCCCAAATTAAAAATCATGCCAAAAATAAAGACGCATTCCCGTGCTAAAAAGACTTTCAGAGTTACAGGCACTGGTAAAATACGCAGGTACAAAGCTTTTAAAAGCCATCTGTTAACCAAGAAATCAAAGAGCCGCAAACGTCATCTGCGCATACATGGCCTGGTGCATCCAAGCAATGCACGCCTGGTAAAGCGTATGCTGGTAATGGCATAAAATTTATTTACCCTCATTTGGGTAAAGGTTGTGCTATAACACCAAGTAATATATTTTTTTAACCGTCCCCGGCCAATTAAAGGAACCTAAAGGTTACGCCAAAGGACAATAATTTTTCAAATATGCCACGTTCCGTAAATGCAGTAGCATCACGCACGAGAAGAAAGAAAATACTGAAAGAAGCGAAAGGCTTCTACGGTAAACGTAAAAACGTATATACCGTTGCCAAAAACGTTCTGGAAAAAGGCCAGGGCTATAAGTTTGTTGGCCGTAAACTGAAAAAACGCGAATACCGCTCCCTGTGGATTGTGCGTATCAATGCAGCAGTGCGCGAAGAAGGTATGAGCTATTCTGAGTTCATAGGCAAACTTGCAGCTAAAAATATAGATCTTAACCGCAAAGTACTTGCTGACCTGGCTATGAATGAGCCGGAAACCTTCAAGCAGCTGGTAGCTAGTGTAAAATAGTAATCCATAAAATTGATATAGAATAGCCGGCGCCTTATGGTTCCGGCTATTTGTATTATGGTAATCGTATGGGCGATGCAGCATCTCTGACTATTGATGACCCTACCCTTATTTCCTTTCAGTATCAGGTAACCAAATGGGCGAGGATCATCGGCTGGATCATAAATTGCAGTCTTTATGCTTGAGTAATAAGGCTCATCAATTTCTTCCAGGGTTTTGAAGACTCTTTTCTTAATCTTTAATTCATATCCAATTTATTCCCTTTTTTGCCGGTTGGCCTCAATGATCCTAAATGCTTCGTCGGCGGGTACTGCAGGCTCATCATCGGTATGGGCGGCATCATACAAACGAATGTCATCCAGTTCCTCCAGTTCATTCATAATTGTCTTGAATTCCTGCAAGGCTAAGACAACTGATAGTTTATTGCCTGAATTATCAGTTATGTATTGGGGATGTATGCTAACCATAATTTTATATTTTAAGGCTTCCGGTGTTAGTTTTGATACTGCAATTTACTGATTTATGGAAAGGTAAGAAAAGATATCAGAGGATTACAACTGGATGAACAGGTAGGAGCAATACCCAGCCTCAACTTAGGACAATCTTTAGCCGCCAATAAGTAGGTCAATCACTATTCGCCAATCCGAAAATGGGCAACCACATGGGTGTAGTCGGAGACTACTCCCAACATTATTGTTATTATTATTTTATATTTTACAAACTACGGCCAACCGGGGAAACTAAGTTTTATGCAGGATTTTTTATCCGAACAGTGGCTCTTTTTCTACGCCTGTCTGTTTCTTTATTTTTCTTTATCCACTCACTTATCCTTGCAAAATCCTCATTGCTGGGTTGCCTTCCTGTTGTATAAAAATCAATATTTTTGGGTTCTTTTATCATAACGTAAATTTACAGAAAATCCGGGAAATATTGTTTAACTAATTTTGCCGCCGCAAGAGAATTAATTGTCATGTAATTTCCGAAAAGGGATTTGGCGCCAAGTGACTTTTGATAATGGGGAATCAGCTTTGTTTTTGCCTCAAAAGAAACATAACCCTGATATCCGGTTTGGAAAGATTGTTTACAAACAAAGGCAACCAGGTTGCCAGGGACCCCAAAATATATTTTCTTTGACCCCCTGTTAAATTTATTACTTTCAATCAGATGCATATACAGATGATCGCCCCTATCCTCAATGCTGATTAATCCTTGAATAATTGACGGGTTATCAACAATGACCAATTTAAATACTTGTTTAGTTGTTGCTTTACTTTCTTCTTTCCAATTAAAAAGCCAGTCTTTTATCTTCAAGCCCTTCACATCTTTTTCTGTAACCGGCAATACTTCTGTTTTAAAACTATCACCTGATACAGTATTTTCTATTGATCTGGTCAGCTTATCAATCTGGATTCCGAATTGCCTTTTTATTTCCATTCTTCAAAAATAATATTCTTCGTATATTTATGCAAGTAAAACTAAAAGATGATTTGATACAATGGGCTTTGGTGCAGTCCTGTGCCAGTCGAGATACTGATGATCGTTAGCCGCCAATAAGTAGGTCAATCACTATTCGCCAATCCGAAAATGGGCAACCACATGGGTGTAGTCGGAGCCTACTCCCAACATTATTGTTATTATTATTTTATATTTTACAAACTACGACGAACCGGGGGAAACTTAATAATGAATTAATCGCCTATTTGTAGATTGGCGGCCAAATGGTTATAGTTGATGACCACCATCCATATTATTGCTCTAAGTATTTTAACTTTTACAAACTACACCCAACCGGGACACCGGTACTACACATCAAATCCCGTGCCAATCTTTCAAAAATGACTATAAAAATAAAAAAAAATATTTTTTTATTTTTACACAATAATTTTTTGCCTGTACGTTTATTTGATACATCCAACCAATTTATGACATCCAGACACAGGCTTACCATCGTAGTGATAGGTGGCCTTTTTTTGTGCTTAGGCACCATCTATTCCTGCAACCAGAAAGGAGATTTGCGGGTAGTTTCCAGAAACTTTGAAAGTGAGGTGGAGCAGCAGCAAAACCTGATCTTCACTTTCAATAAAGACGTGTATCCCGACTCCATGCTCGGCAATTGGGATAGTACAGTTTACATTGACTTCAGTCCGGCTGTAAAAGGTTTATTCAAGTGGAACAGCAGCAATGAGGTGGTTTTCTCGCCGGCGCATGGTTTTGCGCCGGGGGCTGAATACACTGCCCGGCTGTCGAAATCGCTGCTCAACCACAGCAAAAAGAAGTATAAGGTGAGCGAGGAGCCTATTGTGTTCCGTACCGCGCCGCTGATGGTTACGGCCACCCATCTGAGCTGGACGAGGGGCAAGAACGTGGCCAATGTAATGGTGCAGATGGATATGAGCTTCAACTATGAGGTGAACCTGAGCGAGGCGGCAAACAGGCTGAAACTGAGCAGCAACGGCAACCCCGTGAACATTACCAATGTGAACAACGGCAACGGCAAGGTGCTGAGCCTGCAGTTTATGCCGGTGAGTGAGAAAGACGAGGAAACACCCCTGAAAATAGCCCTGGACAAGGGTATACCTGTGGTGGGCAGCCAGTATGTATCGGATAAAGACACGGCCTTTACTACCGGTATACCCTCGCGCTACAACCTTACCATCACCTCGATGGCGGCGCAGCATACGGGCAATGACGGCATCATAACGGTGAGCACATCGCAGCCGGTAATGGAGCAGGACCTGAAGAGTAGGATAACGCTGGAGCCCAATGTACCGTTTGATGTGATGCTCAATGACGGCGGATTTACCATAAGCAGCAGCGCGCTGCTGGTAACGCAGACTTACCAGATGAATATTTCGGCCAAACTGGAAGGCGTTTTCGGCGGGCGCATGAAGCAGGAATATTCGGAGCAGGTAACTTTCGGGAAGCTGAAACCGTCTATCAGTTTCATCAACAGCAAGGGGATATACCTGAGCAGTGCGGGCTTTAAGAACCTGTCATTGAATATTGTGAACGTACCGAACATAGAGGTAACGGTGATCAAGGTTTATGAAAACAATATTGAGCAGTTTATGCACAAGGGCACCAACAACGAATATAACTGGAACGGCGATGAGGAAGGCGGCGGTGAATATGAATATTATGATACCGAAAACCTGGGCGATACCATTTATCATAAAACCTATGAGACGAGCAAACTACCCAAGCAGAACTCGGCCAGCATACTGCACCTGGACTTTCAGGACAAGATAAAGAACTATAACGGTGTGTATGTAGTAAAGGTTAGCTCGAAAGACCATGACTGGGTGCAGCAATCGAAGGTGCTGAGTATATCGGATATCGGGCTGATAGCTAAGCAGGAAAATGACGGCATTTATGTGTTTGCCAACTCCATAAAAAATGCAACACCGCTATCGGGCGTGAGTATCTCATTTATCAGTACCAACAACCAGAAACTGACAACGGTGACTACCGATGGTGATGGCGTGGCTGTATTTAAGAACATCAGCGAGCAGTCGCCAGGATTTAATGTGGGGCTGGTAACTGCCAAAATGGGCGATGAGTTCAGCTTTGTGCTGTTTGAAAAAGCAGAGATAGGCACCTCAAGGTTTGATGTGGGCGGAAGGGAACCCAATGCTACCGGGCTCAATGCCATGATATACCCCGAGCGCAACCTGTACCGGCCTGGAGAAGTGATTCATGTGAGCACTATAGTGCGCGATGAAAGCTGGCAGATACAAAGTGAAATACCCGTGAAGATAAAGTTGATAATGCCCAACGGCAAGGAATTTGCTACCCTGCGTAAGATACTGAATGAAGAAGGATCGGCTGAGGCTACCTTCTCTCCCCCACCCACTACCATGACCGGAACCTATACCGTGCAGGTGTTTACAGGTAACGATGTACTGCTGAACAGCTATGAAATGAGCGTGGAAGACTTTATGCCCGACCGTATGAAAGTGAGCCTGAAACTGGACAAGGAAGATTATAATGCAGGGGATATAGTAACTGCCAATATACAGGCCGATAATCTGTTTGGCACACCCGCAGCAGGCCGCAATTACCAGACCCAACTGAACATGAGCAAGGGCACTTTCACGGCAGATAAATTCCCCGATTATGACTTTGAACTGCACAACGAATTTCATTTCAATACAGATATGCAGGAAGGCAAAACGGATGATAAGGGAGCGGCGGCGCAAAGCTGGCAACTGGACAAAACACTGTCGGAGGCTGGCCTGATCAATGGCAATATAATGGCCAGTGTGTTTGATGAAACGGGCAGGCCGGTGCACAGGTATACCCAGTTTAAGGTATATACGCAGCCGCTGTTTGCGGGCATTAAATGCCGGGAAGATTATG
>Ga0214164_1001138_pt1 | contig 15671 bp, 16 predicted proteins | sample TroBogepilimnion_13_FD_153003 | JGI IMG/M metagenome (GOLD analysis project Ga0214164, IMG submission 153003) | Freshwater microbial communities from Trout Bog Lake, WI - Practice 03JUN2009 epilimnion v4 | ecosystem: Environmental > Aquatic > Freshwater > Lake > Epilimnion/Euphotic zone ...
CTAAGATCATCATCGACTACTTCAGGTAAATCGTTGAGATAAAAAGTTTTATTTTCTAAAGTAAGTATTTGAATTTTTAATCCTCCAATAATATCTAAGTATAGCATTATTGCAAGAAAAGTCAATGATTTTATAAAAGAAAACCGGCTCTTGCACTTTGCAGTACAGAGGAGCCGGCCGTATTATATAATACTTTACTTCTGTGATAACGGCACAGCAGTAACACTGCGTAGCCAAACAACAACTGCACCAACAATTGGACCAACAATTGCTAACGTATTTGAATCAAGGCCACCACCGTTGATGGTACCTTGGAACCAAGTAGCAACTGCTAGCAATAGTCCAAACCAAACAGTCTTTGACTTAAATGCTTGTAATAATGAATTTAAAATAGCTTGCATGAAAATTCTCCTTATGGAACATTTGTTCCGTATGTATTTATCAGTAATTTTCATCAATAAAGAAAAAGATTAAATTTTAATTTTATCAATAGTAAATGGATATTGTGCTTCTTTATAAAATCTTTTACGTTCTGTTAAATGTTTTTTAGCATATTTGGTGTTAGCAGTCATATCCCAAATATTAACAAAGTCTTTGTCATCTGCACGTCTAACACCTCTTCCGATACTTTGAATAACTCTAACAAAACTTTTTCCAGGTTCAATGAGCACTAAATTAAAAATACGAGGAATGTTAATGCCTACGGCAGCAACACCATATGTTGCAATAGTGATTTTACCATCTGCCGTTGCTACTTTACTATATTCTTCTTTTCTATCTTTAGATTTTACTGCACCAGAAATGAATTTAATATCTGAATCTTCATTTAATACAGTAAAGATATCATTGAGTTTTAATTGCAATGCTTTACCAGTTTCAAGCCTATCAACTAATACCAGTGTATTTCCTGTTTCTGCAATACCTTTAACAGTAGTAGCCATCCATGTTAGTCTATCGGTATCCGTTACAAGATACTTCAATTCTTCTTGATAACTGCTAAATTCTTTCCATTCTTGTGTTTGAAGAACATTTACATGGCATCCGCTTAAGATACCTTTTTGCTGTAATTCATATGCTGATACTCGGTTAATAACATCACCGAGACTGCACTTAATACTTTCAAATTCTAAGTCATCTTTAGGAATAGTACCAGTAAGACCCCATCTTATTGGCGCATTACGTAGATTTTGTGTAAGAAGATTTTTTAATACATCTGCCTTAGCTTGGTGTACTTCGTCAACAATAACAGTACTTACACCTTCTAAGAATTCTGCTAACGTAATAATTTCTTGTTCGTTGTCTTTACTTTTTTTATCTAAAACGTTAAGACTTTGCCAAGTACATATAGTGTGTGTTTTATTTAAATCTTTTCTACTTCCATAATATACACCTACATCAAGCCCTACATTGATAAAATCTTCTTCAGTTTGAGTAACAAGATCTCTGTTAGGAACAATAGTTATAGTTCTACCATATTTTTCACAGATTTTGCTCAATGTTGCAGTCATAATAGTTTTGCCTGCACCTGTAGCAACTTCTTGCAACGCTTGCGGATTGGCTAAAAAGCTATTAACTACATGGACTTGATCATCACGTAGTCTAATTGGTTGTCCTGCAAATCTATGACCTGCTGGCCAAGTTTGTTCACCCCAAAATTCTTCTGTGATTTTTTCAAACTCTAATTCACTAGTCAATCGTTGATCATCAACTTCAATATAATATCCCCATTGTTCTATTAATGGTAATATTTTATCTAACATACTAACGTAAGTAGTTCCGCCTAACCCAAAGAAACTAACACATCCGTCCCAGCGTCCTAATTTATATGCAGGTTGATATCTTGCACTTTGCTGAAAATATTTGAACTTTTTTACTAATTCTTTTCTAGTATCAAGGTCCAATCCTTCAATTTTTGCATTAACTTCGTCTTTTATTATAATTCTAGCGGTTGCCATCTTCGTGCCGTTGTTGGTTCTTTCAAGCTATAGTGTATCAAATTAGGAACACTTTCTACCATAGTTGTCATAGTAAAATGCAGGTAGTTATAATAGCCTAAATTGATTGCTGTGTTAAATTTTATGTTAGATTTTACCAGTGGTTTTGTGATCTTAGTACTAACAAACACTATTCGTGTATTATCAATTATAGGATTATTGAGTCCTATGTTTTTGACATATTGATTAAAACTTGCCTGCTCGTTAGGCAGTCTAAACATGACACTAATATCTTCGATATTAATGCCGATTTTTAGTGCAAATTCTGTCCATTTCTTAGTTAATTCTAATTCACTGCCGCCGGGAATTAATATTAAACATGGACCGCCGTACTTTAAAATATCTTCAAATTCAAAAATAGGAATTTGTTCACTATTAAACCAATTCTTTTGTTTAGCGGTTGATGATAATAATGATCGAGTACAAACACTGAGATTATTAATCATACTATCGATTTCGTCATCCCATGTATTAATTCCGTGATCTCTAGCAAAGAATAATGCTTCTGCTAAATTTTCAGTAGATAACTCAGGAATGTTTTTATGAGCATTAATGAGAGAAAATTTATTATTCTTATAAGTTACCATTGGAATATGTTGTTCAATATTCTCATGTATTTCAGATATAAACTTATATAGTTCTAAAAATTCTTCATCGACTTCGAAGTTTTTTGGAATCAAAATATCACCTAACCAAGCAATACTTTTTTCTGTTAACCCAAAAATCCAAGCTTTTTTATCGCCATCCCAAAGACCTTTATATAACTCGTGAAGCCCTTGATTTCTTTTTCGAAATGTGTCTACAAGTATGCTGTCAAACGGAAATTCAACTAGAATTACTTTTTCATTATTGAATGTATCTATGAATATACGTTTTTCAGTGGTTAGCTTTCTAAACGTATATTTCCATTGAGGATTATCTAATATTTCATCAATATTAGAAATTTGATCTCTCATCCAATGTTTTGATTTACTTAAAATAATAAGAGATAAATGTGCTTGTTTTTCAGTAAGAGAGTTTCCTCGACTCAATTGAGCTTGCACACTTTCGAGAAATTGCATTTCTCGAAAGTTAAATGGATGGATATCAGATGACCAAATAACGCGAGTAGAAACACGATCAATTAGATCTTCAATATACATGATTAAACTTGCACATCCTCCATGCCAGCAGTTCTCAATTTAATGATATTGCTCATTTGCCATTGCTTAATATCTAATGCTTTTATAACACCTAACCATTGATTTCGCAAGAGAGCAAACTCATTAATAATTTTTTCTAAATCGACTACATCTGCTTCGCCATCAACGTACTTTTCACAGTCTCTACTACTAAGAGCACGTTGATAATTTTCTAAATATTTTTTAAATGCTTTAGACCGAGTACGTCGTAATTCAATGTTCAAGTATTCTAACACAGCTTCAATTTCTTGAAGCTGGTTAAAACGTTGTTCTACGATACCAGGCAAGGCAGACGAAGCTTTTTCAAGATTGCCAAAAACTTTGACTTCTTTTCTAGCTTCGTCTAACTGCGTGTAAAAGTACTCAATGCAGTCTGGCAAATGACTAATGTCTTTACTGACTTTTGAGTACCAACGCATTAATAATCCTCGTCTTGGAAGTCGTCTTCTTCTTCAGAATGTTCTGAACTAATCAATTCGATTGCATGATCGAGATGATCGTCATACCCTGTAACTGATTGTAGTGTAGATAAACTAACATCATTGCCTAGTAAATAATCAACGTATTGATTTGCAGCAACTTCTCTATTCTTTTCTGGGATATATTCAACAAATAGATCCCAAATTTCCATAATTTGTTCTTCTTCCATTATTCTTCAACTTCCTCAATTAAATTAGTTTTATGAACAGTAAGTTCGTCCCATTGCTTCATAATCAATGTTAACTTTTCTTCTGTCCAATTTTTACGAAACTCGGAAATAATTTCACCTGTTTCCTTGTCTGTATATGCTAATTTATTACCAACTTTGGTCAATACGTTCATTTTTTCAAACATATCAACTAAACCGGAAGTTGGGCTCATACCTGTTGAATATGGAATTTGTACTTCAACTGATTCAAACGGCTTTGCATAACGAGTTTTCATAACTTTACACGATGCACGAATGCCTAATACATCACTGACTTTATTACCATTTTCGTCAATTTTAAGTTTAAGTTTACGCATGGCAACAACAATACTAGATGCATAGATAAATCCTTGACCACCTGAAATCTTATCATCAGGATCAAACATGTCTTGGCTAGCATATGTATGATTAGTTGCTACCATTCCTACATTATTGCTGCCAAACATGTTAACGCAGTTACGAACGAGTGCTGTAAGTGCTTTGGGCTTTCGACCCATATCGCCCTTCATTTCACCTGCCTCAAACTGATTAACATCAGTTGGAGTTAGTAACATACCAAGAGAGTCGATAACAAACAATACTTTAGGCCTTTCTTCAGGCTGTAAAGATTTATATTCCTTCATAAATTCTGAAATAGTTTTTGCTACGTCATCGATCATTGCAATGTTAAGTTTAAGTAACTTGCTTTCACTAGTATCAACGTCTAATGCTTTGAGCCATTCTTCGTCTAGTGCATTTTCGCTGTCAACAAGAATTACATAAATGCCTTGTTGTTGTGCATGACGAATGATGTTACCTGAACAAATATAGCTCTTACCTGCTCCTGATTCACCTGCAAACACTGTTACCTTACCAAGGGGGATTCCTTTGAAAAAATCCCCCGAGATACGATAGTTGAGTGCAAAGTTACCAGTAGAAATCCAATCAGTTGGGTCGTTAAATCCAACACCGAGGCCATCAATGGACTTGGTGATAGACTTTCTAAATTTAGAGATATCGAATGCTTTACTCAACGATTATCTCCTTATTAAGACTTTTGACGACTGCGGATCATTGCAAGGATATCCTTGGCACGATCGCTGGCTTCACTACCGTTAGATGCTGTTTCAGTTACAGACTCAACAGCTTTAGCGGGTGTTGAAACCGCGTTATCAAAAGGGATGTCATCATCCACAATTGAAGATGCTTTTGCAACAGTAGTTGAGCCTGTAGCAGTACCACTACCGCCCATACCTGCTGGCTTGAAATATTGACCCCAACGTTCCATATCAAATGCTTCACCGTCAACTGACGCTTCGAACATTTCCTTCATAACTTTGAGTTCAACATCACCTGGCTTCTTTGGAAGGAAGCTCTTTAGATCAAATAGCTTATATTGTTCAATTGCTGCCTTTTCTGCATCACTAAGAGCACGTTCACGACGTGCCCATGAAGATGTAGAATAGTCTGCATACCCGCCTTTAGATGTCTTAGTGATCTTGAAATCTAAACCACGAACATAATCAGTTGGCAGTTCGTCAATTTCGCTGTCCATCAGTGCATTCTTAACTAGATTAAAAATTTGAGATCCAATAATAAATCGACGAACTGGATTTTCAGGAACCTTACCATCTTCTTGTAGCTTTGTATCAACTACAAATCCTTGGAATAGATAAGAACGCTTCTTCCAATACTTGCGACCCATATCTTCTAAGCTCTTATCCTTGAACCAAGGACGAACTTCAGTTAGAATTGGGCAAGTTTCTCCCCACATTTCCATGCAAGGAACTTGAACAGTAATTGGCTTGCTATTTGCTTCGCCTTTGACACCAGCAAACGGCAACTTAATCATTGCTCGTTCGATCCAGAAAAATGTATTGTTAGGGTCTGCGTCTGGAAGGAAACGTACTGTAGTAGTAGTACCTTCTGCTTGATTCCAATGTGGGAAAATTGCGTTGTCGCCGCCGGCTGCGCCACCGGAATTTTGATTATTTGCTGCTTGAAGCTTTGCGCGAATTTCTGCTAATGAGGCCATAATTATATCTCCTTTTATTTGCCTTAGATGCCTTAAATGCCTTTTCGTTTTATGCAACTACATAAAAGAAAAACTAGCACATAATAAATTATATGCTAGTTTATTTATCTTGTCAATGATAATTTTCTTCTTTTTAGATTTTTCTTTTAGAAGATTTCTTCGATTCGTTAACAGACAATCCGGCTAGTCTACGCATTTCAAAAACATCTTCAGAAAATTCTCCATGAATATCTTCATGTGCCATTCCTAGATCTTCGGCGAATCTATCACTGATCCATGGTTTAGGATCGCCGGTTCGAGCTTTTTTAATACCGTATGGCATTTCGGGTTCATAATAATCAAATAATGCTTCATATAATTCTTGATCAAGTGTTCCATCATGCTTAAAATCTGCGACTTCTTTCTTGAACCTATTACAAATATGTTGGAAAGTATTTCTATCATGATCTTGAGTTACATCTTCATAGATAGATAATCCAGCTAGCTTACGTATTTCTTCGAAAGTTTTCTTTCCTTCGTGTTGACTGTTTAAATGTTTAATTAATTTAGCAGCAAGTTTTGCTTCTTTTTCTCCGCCTTTACCACTGTCTGAACTAAATTGACGCTTAACATGCGTAACAACGCCATGTTCACCTTTAGTCCAAGTGCCGCGATCTCTATCATAAAATCCCATAATAACTTTGGCAACATCTTTTAGTTTGCTGTTGATGCTATCTGGTTCAATTAACTTATGCTTTGGATCAGTTTCGATGCTATCTTCTTTATTCATTCCAACTTTTTTACGCATTTTAGCTAAGAAACTTTCATCATCTTGCTCTTCGTTGGCTGCTTCCTCATCTTCTGCAGGAGGTTGCTCAGAAGGTTGAGTTGGCATTTCTTCTCCTTGTTCGGGTTCAGTAGGTGCTGTTGGTTCAGGCGCTGTTGGTTGAGTAGACTGCGGTGTAGATTTATCTATATCACCCCAATCGATCTTATCAGCATCATTACCCATGTAAGTTTTAATAGTATCTCTAGCATCAGCATCAGCACCATTTGGCATATCTGCAATTGCTTTTAATGCATTAATTAGCCCAGGATCTTTAATACCAATTCCCATAAGTGCCTGCACTGCTTCTTCATTTGAACCAACAAGTAGAGGCTCCTTAACTAATTCTTGCAATTGTGCTATTTCATCATCGGAAAAACTTTCAGATACAAGCCCTTCGGCCCATGATTCAAAAGTTGAAAATACATCTTGTGATTCAGTTGTTTCGTCTATGGGCTTAGGTGTTCGACATGTGGTATGACCTACATGATTCCAACTAGCTCCTGTATCTCTAAGTTCTCCACCGCAGTTATCGCAGTAAACTTTTTCTGAATCTTCTTCAATTGCTTCACCTACATATTCTTCTAAATCAACTTCGCTAGCTTCTTGCATAATAGAATGTAATAGTGGGAACATTTCGGCCAATGCTTCATCAAATTTATTAACAGTAAATGCGTCTTTATAGCTTTCTACTGTGGCTGCATCGAGTTCAATAAGATGCGCATCATCAGGCTTGTATGCTTCTCTCCAAGATTCGTAATAACCTTGCTTGCTCATACATTCCATATGATGACGTAGTTGCTGTAATTTTTGTCCAGCACGTTCTGCAATAGCATGTGCATTATCATTTAGTGTTGAGTGTTTTACTTTACGTCCAAAATCACTGAGTTTAAGAATTTCTTCACAAGTTTTAACAATATTTTTACCTGCATCATCGTGCGGATAACCACCATTGGAAATATGTCTCTGCATGGCACGTGCGCCTGGCAAATAAACAAAAGGAAATTTAAACCGTTCTCCCTCTTTATTTTGAATAAAAAGATTTTTAATCTTACGACTACGTGCACCTGGCTTAGTAGGATCAATTGCTTCGGTATGCCGTATAATTAGATCAGTATCCTCTAACCTTCTATGAGAAGTTTTTGAACTTCCAAACATGTTTGATTCTTTCATATTTTTATCCTTAGACCCGTTTTTTGCAAGATATTGAAAATCACTTTTTTCTAAATTGCCTTTGGTAATGTCACGAGTATCAAATCTTAATAAACGACGTTTGGCAAAAAAACGCATTTCTTTGAGAAAATTGTACCATACTTCTTGTGCAATGGTATCTGTATTTTCTGTGATGCTTTGACTATAATAAACTTTCAAATTGCCAGTATCATTAATTGAAATACTAACACGTCCTAAGTCGTGACTTTCGATGGTAAAATCAAAATCAAAAAATCTAGCATCTTGAGGATTTACTGTGACAGATCCTTTTTCATCACCCATTTGTAAATTGGTGAAGCGGCTGCGTACTTTATCAAATAAATCTTGTGCGATAATCTCAATGGGTTTCATCTTACTATTTATATTAAACTAGAAATGTAGATAGGCATTGGGAGAATAGTTTCTTCAGAAACATGTTCATGCATTTTTTCGTAAACGCTGGGATCCCAATCTTGTAACATCATAATCATTCGTAAATTCAATAACATACTAGCAACTAAATCGTCATTTTCTCCAGACTTAGCTTCGAAACTTAGTCCTTTGGCAACAAACGCTTTAAGTTGACTTATCAGCGGTTTAGAATAAATTTTCAATGTTTTATGTTCAATCAGTTGTTTAAGTTTAGCACAAATAGCAATTTTTGCTTTGTGCGTGGTGTTAAATCCTTTACGAAATCTACGAACATGTCCTTTTTTGATCGGTTCACTTAAGAATAATCCAGGAAAGCTTTCTTCTCCTAGTTCGTTAATAGCAACTAGTGCTGCTTCACCTATGGCATTATTTTCCACAGAATAATAAATGCTGACAGTTTGACCTTCTGCATTACATTGCTCTTCGATGTATTTGGCAACATCTCGTAATATTCTAACTTGTGATTGAATTGGAGTAGTGTTGTGATGCCATTCTGCTACTTGTTCGAATGCAGGAATTTCTAATATTTCAATTCCTGCATAGTCACCTCCAGTGCCTAAACTGGGATCTAAACTAATAATATATGTAGCAGCAGGATTGATTTTTCTATACCACCGAACTTGTCCCATTTTCATTATAGGTTCAATTCCCTCTAAGTTAGAAAGACTAATAGAGTTAATTAGTGTTTCGTCAAAGATCAAGAACTCGCACTCGTGCTCACGTCGGAAACGTTCTTCACCAATACGTGCTAATTCTTCAGCAGCCCACTTTTCATCTCGATCAGGATGCTCGGACCAATGAGCTTTAAATGGATGAAATCCATTTTTACCAAGACCTTGTATGTTACCGTATTCGTCTTCTCGTTTATTAGCTTCATTCCAAATTTGAGCAAATTGATCTTCGTCGCTATTTGGAGTTGATGTAATAATAGCTTTACCGCCTGTGGCTAGAGTTGGTGAAATTGAAGTCCAAAATTCTGTAGCAATATTAGGTGGAACAAATGCAAACTCGTCACAATACAGCAAGGATAGCGCCATACCACGGCCGGTTGTTTCTGTAGTAGTTTGTGCAACAATGCGCGATCCATTGTCAAATTCAATACTTTCTTTGTTGTAACTAGTAACACCTGCGCGAATATGATTTGGACAATTTTCATAAGCATAACGAATTCTGCTCATAATTTCTTTTGCACCAGTATATTTGTGAGCTGCTATAAGAATAGTACTGTTATCAATAAACATTGCATACCAAAGAAGATATCCTGCTGCTGTAGTAGTTTTACCTGTTTGACGTGGTAACATATTAACGTTGAAACGATAATTATGGTAACTATCAATCAATCGATCTTGATACTCAAAAGAGTTATATTTCAATCTACCTTTAGTAGGATGTTGAATATAGAAAAAATTATTTAAAAAATAATGAGGATCTGACATGCAATTTGCAATGTCTGCTAAATCTTGCTCAGTAAACTTTTGTGTTTTATGTGCAGATTTAATTAAATTTCCGTCAAGTGATTTAGCCATACTAATATTTAATCAAAAGAATAGCCCCAATGGGGCTATTCTGTACCTTTAATAATTATCGTTTAACATTCTTCCACATTGCTGCGGCGGCGACTTTTTCGCCCTTTTCTTTACTACCGTATTTCTTAGCTGCTTTACTTGCCACCGCTTTAAAGCCTTTGCCTTTTTTACCGATGTCTTTGCCTGCTTTTGCTTTTTTAACTACTTCTGATTTTTTCTTTTTGCTAAGGCCTGCACTTGGTGCAGCTTCGATTACGAATTCTTGCCAATCTTTGTGTAGCTGTGCTTCGATTTTTGATACCATTGATTCATGTGTTGATTTATATGGATTTCCGCCACCGTGTTTTTTCATAGGCTCATTTGGTTTTGGTTTTACTTGTTTGTCACCATAGTCATGTGCTTCAATTTCTTCTTCTGGACTATTATCATAGATTCGATCATCAATACCTTCTTGTTGGTCATCGTCATCGTGACTAGTCATCATATCGCCAACTTTATCGCCAACCATTGCACCAATTTCTGCTGCTTCAGGACCTGCGATTAAACTTGCTCCAACTCCGCCTACTACTGCACCTGCTAGATTTTCCTGCTCTAAATCATCTACATTATGATCTGAAGATGTATTCATCTTATCGATCATGCCGATCATGTTAGACATATCGTCTGCAGGCTCAACACGATGTGGCGCTGAAATTTCAATTTCTTTATGCATTTCTGGAGAAATATTTGATTGTTTAATTCCTGCTAATGAAACAATGTCTTTTAAAAGACTGCCTAATTCTTCGCCGCTGTTTGCAGTAACGCTGAAGCTAGCAGGACTATGTGGAGGCATCATTCCTCCCATACCCATTGGTCCGCATTCATTAAGTTGTGACTCACCATCAATATTAGTCACTGTTGCAAGACTTTGTTCTGGCATCATTGTTTTTTCTACACGAGGATTAGAAGAATCTAATTCAGCTAGTCTTTTTAATACATCAATCATTTGCATGTTCATTTTCCGTTCGCTGTTTTAGCAATCCCAATATTTTTTGATTTTAATACCGGACTAGTGTTATTTTGTGGTAAATCATTAGTTGTTTGTGCAACACCTTCAGTAGGGATTACTTCGCCTCTTGCTTTACGTTGTGCTTTAAGATCATCATTTAATGCTTTTACAAAGCTCGCGTTATACTTGTCGCCATAGTAATTATTAAAATCTTCGTTTGGTGATTCTTTATAATTTGGATCGTTTAATAAAGCACCGTCATAGGTTTCTGATGGTCTTTGATATTCTTCTGATGGTTCGTTTGGATTTCTTACAACAATTCTTTGTTCGTTGATTCGTAAGCCATTTCCTAGATAATTAATTAATTCAAATGCAGTAACTGGATAATCTAACGTAACATCCCAAATAGATACTTCTGCATTTTGTATTCTAGGAAAATCTAGTGGTAATGCTTGAACTGGAGTTTTTGCTGACTTTTTAAATTCAACAACTTGATACTTGTCTAACAGAGTTTTTAATGTACCTTCTTGATCACTGGTAATTTCTCCGGCGATTTTTACCTTAAACGGGTACATCTTTTTGCTTTCAAATAGATAATCTTTAAATGTTTTAGACATTTATTTTTCCTTATGTAATATTTATCAAATAAAATAATATTCTGACGGTAGCTTTTTCATTCTATTTATTATGGTATCTCTGTGAATCTTTAAAGCAATAGCTGCCTCAGTTATAGAACTAAATGTACCGATAGGGGTGTTTACCGATTTTTTACAAGTACTAGATTCTTTCATCTTTTTTCTAGTTTCTTCTGATACAACTTTGCCTTTATTCGATATTGATATTTTTTGTTTAGAAGATTCAGAAAAAGACTTTCCAGTCATACCTACATGATTTTCCGACATTTTCTTTCTAGTTTCTTCTGATACAACTTTGCCTTTATTTGATCTTGACATTTTTTGTTTAGAAGATTCAGAATGATGTTTTCCAAACATTCTAGCGTTTTTGCCAGACATGCTTCCACCATTGCCTATCTCAGGTGTAAGATTTGCCCACTGATTACTCTCAACAACATTCCACAGATTAGAATAGTATAATCCCCATTTTGCTACTTCTTTATTTGTAACACATTCTTTTATAATTTCTGTACTATAATCATATCCATGTTTGTCGAGATGTTTTCTCCATCGAATTCCTGATCCAGGATATAAATGAGGATTTTTTCTTGTAGTTTTTCCAAGATATTTTAATCCAGTTTTATTGTGAGTTTTAACGTACAAATAAATGATCATGTTGATTTTTAACTAGCAAAATAAAAATTTATATTCATTTATTCATATTTTTAAGTTTTTCCAAGATACTATTACGATCAGATATGATGTAACCTTTACCTTCTACTGGATCTTCAGCAGTTGCAGCATCTTTTTTATCTATTGCTAATTTTTTAAGTTGCAGTTCAACCATTTTTAATTTCTTATCAATCTTAGCTGACTTCGCATCTACCGCAGTCTTTAACATGTTACCAGCTACTTCAAACATTCTACTGCCATATCTAGCTTCGACGTTCATTCCTAAATCCATAAGATCGTCAAATGCTTGCTCTGCTTTTGCAGCCAAAGAATCTAATTCAGTATCGCTCATATGCCCAAGTCCTTCGACTTTAGGTAATGCGCTACTGATTTTATCAAATTCTTCTAATCGATCCTGCAAATCAATTACCGCTTTGACTTTTTCTTTTTTAGGAGGCGGGATTATTGCCGAATCTTCTGCGGGCGTAATGTTTAATAATGTTTCTAATTTCTTTGTCATATTTCTATTTACTTTTTTTGCCGCCCATATGAAAAATATCATTTTCGGTTAATACTCTAAATGTGATTTTATGTTTTTTACACCATTGTCGAGCAACTTCCCATTTAGCCATATTTTTTATATAGTGTGCTTGGTTAAGTTTATTTTTACCTACTGCTTCTAGAACTGCTTGATTGCGTGGTTTAATTTCCCAAAGTTCTGTATGATTTTTTTGATTTTTATCTACATAAACTACTAAAAAATCAGGAACGTATACTGTATGTTTTCCTGTTAATGGATCTCTATAAGGAATTTTAATTGATTCACTGGCCCAATTTTGAATTGCAGGATTTTCATCGCACATCTTCATTACTGCTAATTCCCAAGATGATCGATACCGAGGTTGACCTAATCCCACATATTTTTCAGGGTTTTTTAATTTAAAAAATCCTTGAGCATAATTTAAGCTCATGCGATTATATTCCTAGCGACCTCCTCGGCAGGAGTAAACGGACTAGCAGTACCTAAGCTACTAGTTTTAAATCTATTATAGTTAAGAATTTCAGATATTAGATTACTTAATTCAATGTTGTTTAAACCTTTTAATGTGTCTAATAATACAAAAGGATTGTATCCATCTTGAAAAGCTTGTTTAATAATAATATAAGCCATACTAGATGCAGCATCATCGCCAAATCCTCGACTACCAAAAAATCCAGTTACAGCATCAAATGTAGCAGTATCTATGCTTATTGGTACATTAGTATATGTATCAAATATTTTTAATGTTGATTGTGAGCTATCAGCAGTTTGACTAGGTTGTGGTAAATTATTATAAAATGTTGACATGATTAAATCTCAGTAATAGGATTGGATGAAGATAGGTCAGGAGTAGATGATAAATTACCACTTGCTGATACATCATTTTGTGCTGTGGTTAATAATGAATTTAATCTAGTTGCTTCTGGCATGTATTTATTATTCACAGTTTCTTGTAAATTTTGCGCAATAGATAAATTATCAGTTGCTGCTTGCTGTATTGCAGCAAATTCTTCAGGTGAACTTGCAGTGTTTAATTTATTAATAATTTGATCTGATGTAAGAGTTTGACTATTAACAAAGTCATTATCTGTAGACCATGAAGTGTTAAGTGTTGAATATGCTTGTGAAATTTCACTATAAGAATTATTATTAGTAATATTACTACTAGCTGTATAAGGAGAACTATCAGATAATGGTGGAACAGGTGGAAAATAATTACCCAACGCGATAGTAGTACCTGCAGGAGTAGTATCACTTGTGGAAGCACTAAACTGTGCATCAGAAATAATTTTTTTAGTTTCTGTAATTTGTTGTAAATCTGCATATCCTGATGTTGCAGGATTAGCTGAAGTAGGGATCACACCGTCAGGAATAGTAGCCTGTGTGAGCACACCGTTAATGTCTGCTTCTTGGCCCGTAGTAGAACCAGTAACTAATGAAACAGGACTGGCATTAGTTTGACCTGCTGTAGCATAGTTATTGCCTTTGTTAATGTTTAAATTAACTCCTAGGCCGTTAAACCCTCCGGTGCCTAATGCTCTTTCTACTTTTCCTAAGATTGAATACTTACTGGGATTAAGTAAATTAGTGGCTATACCTGCGATGTTGTTTAGTGTTGTATTTTTAGCTAATGCTGCACTTAATGAATCTAATGCACCTGGAGAAGCATTGGGAAGAATTTGATTTGTAATATCTCCGAGGATACCTGCAATATTATTAGATCCTAATGGACTTGGACGAGTATCGTAATGAAATATTGCAAATCCTGTAGGATTGTCTTTGGCAACTCGACCTGTACCGTAAAACACTGTTTCATATTCAACAGACATTTTACTTTCAGCTATTTTATTTCCCTGTGTTTGATCTACCCGATCGTGCTCCCAAGATCTAACTATAGGATTAATAAGTTGATAGCTAGTAAATATTTGTTTATTAAGCTGATAAATTGTAATTGATCTAAAAAATGGATTTTTTACTAGTTCTGAATTTAAGCCGTAATTGGTTGAAGAATATAGGTTAGTAGATAATTCATATTTGTTGTTACTAAATGCACCAGTTGATTTATCTTTAGCAGTACCTGCTGGACCTGTGCCGCCTAATGTTGAGTCAACAAAATAATATCTAAAATAATTAAGCCACATATTATGTGTAACATTTGAATGATCATCGTGTAATGTCATATTAACAGTTTGATAAGAAATATTTTTTTGAATAACTGTTTTTCTATTATATTGATTTACAACTTCAGTTGATATTTGAAATTTTGGTAAATCAGAACTTTTAACTAACATTCCAACTTCGGTTATTTTTTGTTGATTTAACCAAGTTTTATCTACAACAGCATCTGGATTTATATCAAACACTACATAATGTATCCATCCAGTTTTTGGTGCTAATGCAAATACACCATCGGCATAAAGTCGACTCGCGTGAGCGTATCCTTTTAAGACAATGTTGTCATTATTGTTAGGTTGAAGATATGATCCAATTGAGGGCATGATAATATTTATCAAAAAAAAAGACCTGATCTCTCAGGTCTTTTTAATGTAATTTTTTAAAAATATTAGCCTGTAGCCAATGTACGTACAGTACGGCCAACATTTTCTCCAATACCAACTGGGTTACCGGCAGCATTAGTTTGAATTGCATTATCGTAAGTGATAGTTAAGTCAATTTGCACTGGTTCACTTGATTTGTAATCAGCATCTGCATACTTAGCTTTCTGTACATAGCAGCCTTCTAGTTCAAAGCTTTCTAGTACTGTTGGCTCAAATGCACCGTTACCACCATCGAGAATTTCAATGACAGTAGTGAACTTGTAGTCAATACCTGATGCAGCACTTGATTGTTCAAAGAAGTCAAATTGCTTTTGGATTTGCTCGCCTACTAACTTGCTCACAGCGCCTGTTGCATCGTCTCGAATAACCAGTGTAATATCGCTCCAGGAAGGCTTACCTGCATATTTAATTTTGCTGTTGTAAGCATCTAGTGTGATGTTTTCAAAAGTTACTTCTGGACGACTTAC
>Ga0214164_1001139_pt1 | contig 15665 bp, 15 predicted proteins | sample TroBogepilimnion_13_FD_153003 | JGI IMG/M metagenome (GOLD analysis project Ga0214164, IMG submission 153003) | Freshwater microbial communities from Trout Bog Lake, WI - Practice 03JUN2009 epilimnion v4 | ecosystem: Environmental > Aquatic > Freshwater > Lake > Epilimnion/Euphotic zone ...
AAGCATTATTTCCCCAAGCCCAAAGTGTTCCATCTGTTTTGATTGCGGTTTGTAAAGCAAATCTATTTACTATGCTCGACCAATTTGTTAGATTTCCAATTTGTTTTGGGCTTGAATAATATGTGGTATTTCCCAAATTGACGGTGAGTTGCGCGATTCGTATATGCACCAAGTCCACGAAATTATGATGGAACAGGTGGTAGAAACGCGATTTGCCGAGCCAGTCAAATATGTCACCAATACATCTATCGGCAATACAATTAAGATTCAATTGCCCATTACGACAGCGAACGGTCCTATTCGGCAATTAATTTTCTTCCTACGCCGTAACGCCACCGTTCAACAATTCAATGACTGGAATAACTACTCGGCACTACTCGAAAATGAATATAATCCTACTTGGAATCCCTATCGTCCGCTACTGGTTCACGCGACCCTGATGGTCGGCACGGCAGTGTGGGCGGACCAGCCTGAGAGATGGTGGCGCGCCACCGGTAATATGACGCTGCCCGGTGGTATACGTGGTTACGGCAATTATATCTATGCGTATAATTTCGCCGAAAAACCCGCCGAATTTGACCCCAGTGGCACCCTTAATCCCGATCGCGTAGATATGAAACTCAGCCTAGTTGTGGCACCACCAGGTGGTTCCTCTGATGGCGAATGGACGGTTTCGCTATTTGTGGTCGGCACCAACTGGATACGTTTCCAAAACGGTCTGTCGAATCTGCTGTTTATGGACTAATGCGGGGATTTAAGGCGACGGCGTGTGTATCTTCTTGAAGCCTTTTTAGCATAGTGGTATTGCGTCTGCCTTGTATTGTTCCGATAACGTAAGCAGAAGGTCTGCGGTTCGATTCCGCAAGAAGGCAAATTCTATTTTTCAAGTATCATATCATTATATGATTTGATATTTGTTATCCGATGATTATAATATATTGCTAAGAGCTTGTTCTGCTTCGGCATATAAATCGAGGCTTTCCTTATATACATTACTGATATCACTCATTCCAGATTGCTGTTGTGCTATAAATGGAACTGTTGTCCATAGACGCATATAATTGCGAAAATACCAGTCGCACGGTTCGATTAGATCTTCGGCACTCTTATCCATTAAGTTTAATATACGGTCATACGTATCGCGGTGTATCAAACAGAAATGCGCCCCAAATCCTTGTGCCATAACTATGCGATTTTCTTTGGATACGACCGCTCCGCCAATTAAGCATGCGAGACCACCCATAAAAAAGTCCCAATGTTCGCGGGTATTCCATAAAAAGGGGAGCAGTTCTTTAAAGCGTTCTTTTGCGCCTGGTTTGAGCATACAATCATCTTCTAAATAAAGTACCCATGGATAATTACGCTCTTTGGCGATTTTTACACATTTTATATGTGATAAATAACAGCCTTTCCATCCAGGCTCGTATTTGATTGCCGATACTCGTTCTAGAGGCACAGACCAATCCTTAAATTCGTGTTGTATTTGTTCCCATTTATCGGTGCGCTGGTCAAGATTAATGACAAGTATAGGAGGAAACTGTATAGTAGGACTATCATAAAATATATCATTATAGGCAAGGGGGCGAGTATGTTGAATTAATTGTTTACCATCCGTATTATATGCGATAACACCGATAATTAATTCAGCGCGTGTATACGCATCTTCGCTACCGCTCTTTACATCACCCGTAATATCACTTATTCCGATATATTGTTTTGCCAAAAATGGGTGTATTGTCCATTGGCGCATTATCGCACGGTAATATTTATCGCAAGGATCTGTTATATCAACCGGATTTCTATCCATAATATCAAGTATACGATTGTATGTATTACTATGTATCAAGTAAAAATGAGTGTCATATCCCCTCGCCTGGACAATCTTATACTTACTATCTATTAAACTACATCCGTCAACACACGCCATACCTCCCATAAAAAGGTCCCAATGCGTGCGTGTATTCCATAGAAAAGGCAAAATCGTTGTAAATCGCTCTTTCGTATCCGATTCTAACATACAATCATCTTCGACGATTAGCACCCACGGATAATTACGTTCTTTTGCTATTTTTACACATTTTATGTGTGATAAATAACATCCTATCCAACCAGGATTGTATTTAACAGCGGAAACACGTTCTAGAGGCACTGACCAATCCTTAAACTCACGTTGTATCTGCTCCCATCTATCGGTGCGATGGTCAAGATTAATTGCGAGTATAGGAGGACACTCCATCTTTCGTTATTCAAGAAGTTTTCTTAATATCTTTTCCGCATTATCAAATGATTCTGTATAATTCATTTCTTTCTTATTTATATCACTATATGATGGCTGTTGAACTGCTAAAAATGGCACCGTTGTCCAAAGGCGTAGATGTTCTCTATACCATACGTCTATAGGATCCTTCATTTTGTTAGGATCGCTCGGTATATGACGTAAAATCTTATTATATGCTGTCCTGTGTATCAAACAAAAATGAGTTGTAAATCCTTTTACTTTGAACAGCGGCGGCGTTTTTGATACAACCTTTGACTCGGTTAGCTGTGTTACACCTCCTAGAAATACATCCCAACGGTGCTGATGTTTCCAAAGATACGGCAAAAGCGCATGAAATCGTTCTTGAGCATCTGGGGTGAGTTGGCAATCATCCTCTACAATAAGCACCCACGGATAGTGGCGCTTTTTTGCTATTTCCATTGCTTTTCTATGTGATAGCGTACAACCTTTCCAACCGGGTGAGTACTTAATCGCTGATATACGTTCAATAGGCGGTGACCAATTTGTGAATTCTTTTTGGATTAGTTCCCATTTATCTTTGCGCGTATCTAAGTTAATCACAAGTGTAGATGGGGGCGGCGGAGTTCTGAAATATGTATAGAGGAAATATATTAGACTTGCCGTATGAAGCAGTATAAGTATAATTATTGACCACGACATATGTGCCGGCTTTGACTTCGGCATATTCCCTATATTATAATCGGGTTTTCAAGTAAGATTCAAATGAACAATACTACATCCGATGTAAGTAAGACTAGTAAACCAAAACAGATTTTACGGGAAATTCGTGACGGTTTAGTAGCAGTTATTATTGCGCTTACACGTGTTGTTTTCTTCTGGCTGCCCGGCGGCGATATCGCACACGGACAAGCCCTTATGGCTCTCCATCCTATGATTATTGGCTCCGTAATCTCTCTTTTTTTTATACTTCCATCTCATCATCCAGGTCGCCTTATAATTCTGGCGGTCGCCTTAGTTGTTATGGCAAGCCAATGGCTCTTTGGTTGTGTGATTACCCGCGCAGAACAGAAACTCACCGGTAATACAGAAACAATCGTTGATCCGTTTTTAGGGCTCGCAAATATTGCTGTCAATCGTGATACACGACAGGCGGCAACGCTTGCTGTAGGCACGGCAATCGCAGTTGTTATGGTGCTGGTCGTCGCGTGTGATACATTTATACATAGTGTGACGAAGGTGATTCTATAGCACGGGAAAGGGTCTAAATAATTGCGGATTAACTGATGTATAGATGTCGAACGGCAACGAGGAAATTGTAGAGTTTGTAGCAGAGCTTTTGAAGAAGCCGCCGGGTCCTCCTAATAGTGTTCAATTTGAAATTGATACTGATGGCGATATTCAGGCGCTCTTTGAAGTCCTTTTGATTACGATGACTGAGATTCTCAAGACCTGGTACCCGCCGCCCATTACCATCGCGCTTATTTCTGAAGAGGATGTCGCCCGTATTACGGCGTATTTTGCGTCCTTTAGCCTTAAGTTTCATTTTGAGGTTGAGGACGTAGAGACGGTACCACGTATTGACAATAAGATGTACCTTCATAAATCGCGCCTTGAGGATATGCGATTTCGCTTAGTCACTGGTAGAAAACTCTACACGGTTCGTTTCTCGAGTCTGGCAAGCAAGTAATGGATACATAATACCATTATGAGTACAATTGCGATTTTAATAAATATGTGTGATGCCTGCTGTACAAATACAAGACATAATACTATGCCTAGTATTGCTGACACAAGAAAAATATGCTGGGTTTGTGCTGGATTTGTCATTACGGATTCTGTCCAAGGTGGCGCAAACCCTTCGTGTACACCTGTTGGTAACCGCTGAGGCGTATTATCATAATAAGAATCTGTCGTCGCCTGATTCTGGGTTTGAAGTAGATTCTTTATAACATTTTTAGGATGCGAAGGATCCGACTCATTGAGTCCATCGCCGATGGGCAGGCGCGGATCTACATTGTACGTTAAATTGGTATTTGCGGCAGTTGCCATTCCCTTACTTATGTCTACGACTTAGTTTCCTAGATTTGCGATTGCGGTTGCGGCGAGTCTTACGGGAGGCTCGGCGTCTACCACCCACTTTTGCCGGCATCATGGCACTATAATGCTCACTGCTTAATGGCACCGATACAAACGGCGCAAAGCTCGCACCTGTATTATCATTGGGACGCTGTTGGAAGAAAACGTCGGGATTCCCTGCGACCTTTGTCGCCTCCGCCATTTCGCCATACTGTGTGGCGGGAAACGGCTTTGACGCCCATTCTCCCGTCGATTGCGGACCTGTATAGAGCCCTCCATTCGCAAGTGGCGAAGGAGCCTGCGTTGTCTGCGACCACGCTAACGCACCCGGATAATTTGCCCACGACCCCCATGTTGTCGTTGGTAATACACCGGCAAGTGAACTCTCCTGACCCGGTAAAAGAACACCAGTCATTTTATCTACACCAATATCGGCACCACCACCTCTACGACGAGACTGGCGTTTGCTGTTTTTGCGGCGCATGTCTTATTATGGGGAGCGTTTATTATTTGGAAAAAGAATAAGAAGGACGTTAGATGTCCACCAAATCCCAACGCGCTCGTGAAATGATTCTTGATATTGAAGATGCTATGAAGACTAAGACTCCTGCGCAAATTAGCGCCGATTTTGCCGAATATCAAAAGGAATTTCCTAGTATCTTTGCAATGCTGTTAAAAAAGGATTACCGTCGGGACATTCTTGCAATGATGGTCGACCAGTTGGATAATATGGAACGCGGCAACATTTCTCAGCATAACGCATCCATCAATGTAGGAACTATGCTTGTTGATCGCATTGTGAAGCCGCAGCTTGGCGACGCCAAGAAAGATAAATCTAAGAAGTAACGGATGACCCAAACATATTCATCGGCTTTACTGTTTTAAGTCGCATAAATGGATTGACAACTGGAGTCTGCGCTGGTGCCGATTCCCCCATACGAAAGTTATCAAATACAAGTGTGTTTGTTATAGTACTCTTATGTGTCCAATTCGCATAAGAATACGGAATATTATGCGGCGGGGGATTAAGAATATTGAGTAGATCCTGTGTCTCCTTCGCAACATTCTTATCCATTTCATTTACCCACGTCATTGTAATCTCTTCATCGTGCTTTCGGCACCATTCAATAGAACGATTCACATTCTCACGCACCAGTTTTTCAATAACTGTCGGATCCGTAGTTTTGATGAGGTCCAGCGTCTGCCGAATAACGATAATTTCCATCTGCTCAATATCCGTCTGGAGTTTTCGAATGAGGTCCATAGTCGGTTTCCACGACTCACACGCAACAGGATGCGCAAGGATGGGAAATAAGAACTGCTGCTTTGCCTGATAGGAATCCAGTAGATTGATAATATCCGATGAGGGTCCCAAGTACCCTTTTCCGATAAAGTATCGCTCCGCATTACCAGATCGCGATGTATTAGGCTTGGAAATGCCCCACGAACGGAACGCACGACTCAGCAGCCACAAGAGGTCCAAGGTTGGCTGCTCCGTAGTATCAAAACACTTAATAATCATATAACCTCCCTTGCCGAGCACCTTAAGTCCAATAATTGCCTCCGCCAGCAGAAGTGGAAAGATAGAATCCTCCTGCGCGTTGTAGTCGCTACTGAAATCAAATCCGCCATCCGCGGTGTAAAGATGAGTGCCATTTGGATTTCGTATATTTGTCCACTTTACAAAATGGTCCTGATTCGCCTTTCGAAGAATATTGCCTGTACCATCCTCGCCGTCATGAATCATTATCTGCGGCCAATATGCTAGAAACTTCGCTGCCTTACGCCAGCCAGGCACATTTTTTGCCTCAGACCTTAGCGTAATTGCATTCGTGCCAACATATCCCCAATCATCATCGGGCTTAATCATATTTCTCGTTGCCATAACCAGGCACGCCTCAATGAATCCACCAGGACCCTCCGCTGCGTGCGCAGTTCGTAGACCAATACCTACATTACGCTTTACTAGCGGTGCTAGTTCGGCAGTAAGATCCAATCGCTTCCACATCTCAATCATCTTGAAATAAGAGCGTGAAATGGGCTGGCGAGTGGCAACTGATCGAGATGATCGGCGATTCCACGAAAGGAAGATATACTCATAGGGATTCGTTACCTTCTTATAATCGTCCCACTTGCCCTCCTGATAGAATAAGTTAATCTCATTCTTTGCCTGTTGAAGGGCGCGATTCTCTAGAGCACAAACGTACACTTGTTTCGCAGGCTGTAGATCCGTATTAGGTCTTAGCGGGATTGACGAGGGTCCACCGGATCCCCATACCTCTAGCACCTTGTAATCCATATTATTACTTCCGTAATTTATCCAACATCTCGAAATAAAGAGCTGTCATTTTTTGTGAAAAACCTCCGCGAATAGACTTATACGCATTTGCCTCTTTGGGTGACCACCAACGTATATCATCCTTTTCCAATACATCGGGCGGTAACAGATGACGCCAATCCTTATTGTCTACCAGCTCTTTTGTGCGTTTCTGAGCTTCTAACATAGTGGCAGGTGTAATAGTGGCGCGCCAGAACTGATACATAAACATTGCGTTCGGCACATTGGATTCTGGCCAATCTTGCGAATATCCTGTATTCAGCGGGGTTAAATTGATAAGTTCTGTAGGCATAATTTTTGCCTCCTCCTTTGTCTCGCGCAGGATACCTTGACGCATTGCTCCGAGAATTTGCTTATAAGGCATTGTAACACCTTTACGAGTCGCACCCAGCTCGTCCCACTCAAACTGACCCTTCGGCGGCTCCCACCGTTGATCCGACATTCCCCACTCGTGTACAATGACTATCTGACTGGGATTCTCTGCGTTGTGAATAAAGACAATATTACGCAAAAAGACGGGTTTGCCGTTCATCATTATATAGGCATACCGCTTTCCTCGCGGAAATACCTTATATCCAACTTCCATCTACTGGGGTGCCGGATTATTCATAAATGGCGATATCATCGCCCTCTGCCTCCTCTTCATCAATTGCCGCCATTCCCATTGCGGCGTGCTGGCGCATTGTAGGAAGACTGACAGGAATACGGAGATTTGTTGTCGAGCACTCGCCGTTGTCGTCGGCACCATAGAGCGCGTCATTCATCTCATCCGTAGTGTATGGCGCTAAGCTATCATATTCGACGGGGTGCTGTTCGGGGGTATCTTCTGCGAACTTGATTGCCGTCGTCTCATCAAACAGAAGCTCGGAGAACGCAGTGCCCGCCTTAATCGGCGCACCCAGCATCACCTTGGAGCTGACGCCCAGCACAGGATCCCGCTCACCAAAGATGGCGGCACGCAGCGCAATATCCTCCGTCTGCTCAAACGACATCTTTGCCAGCGGTCCAATATCATTCTTATTGATACCGTAGCGGTCAATACTCATTGTACGTCCCTTGTGGCACATCTTGTCCAGCAATATACAAACGTGGCGGTAGTTCACCGAGCTGCCAGACTCGGCAAACAGCGTCGTAATCTCCTTGTAGAGCGTTGCCCGCGTTGCCTCAATGCCCAAATTCGCAAACATATCGTGAACGTTGCTGGAAATGAGCTTCGATGGGTCCACATCAGGATGCGTCATAACATCCAGGAAATTCGAGCCGTCGCTAATAAGCACATACTGCTCCGCCGGCACGTACTTACCGTCGCGGAGCTCCACTGTATCCGCCACCTTCTGGTAATTCACCGAGCGGAGACCAGGAATGCCGCGAATCGCCGTACAAGACAGCACCTTGTTCTGGAGCGACTTGAGCGTATTCAGATCATCGCTTGCCGTATCGGTCTTCGTCAGGCGAATGCGGAAGACAAGGCGAGTCGCATTGTAATCCGTGTAAATGCTTGTAATATCACTGCTGAACTTCGTCTTGAGAATGAGCGCAATATCATCCATTGTAATATTCTTATTGAACATTTGTTCGCGATCCAGCTCAAACCGCAGAATCCACGGCGACTTCGGCTCTTCCTGAACTGGAGCAGATTCTTCCGTGACCGGCGTCGAACTGAGCGGGTCTTGCGTCACACCTTCAGCGGCGGCTAAAGGAGCGGTTGCCTTCTCGTACGCCGCCAAATACGCAAGCCAATCGGCATCGTCCGCAATAAGCGTCTCATTGTCACGCGGGTCGTAGTAAATACGCGCAACCGTAACAATATCCTGGAGTAGCGTGAACTCCAGCTCCTTGCTCACACGACGCGCCTCCTCCTTCTTATCGCGGATGTCACGACGGAGTGAAATATTCAACTCAATCGCCTTTGGATTGCGGGTTGCCTTGAGCAACTCCTTGAGGCGCGGTACACCTCGCGTCATATTTGACTTCGCGGCTACACCAGCCAAATGGAACGTATTGAGCGTCATCTGCGTCGCCGGCTCACCGATTGACTGCGCAGCAATCACACCGACAGGCTGTCCTGGCTCCACCCATGACTTCCAGTGCTTGAGAACAATCTCCTCGGCAAGAGCATCCAGTGCCGGCTGCGTATAGCCAATGCTGGCAAGGCGGGAAGGCGCAAGGTGGTAGCGCACCAGTGCCGCCCAAATCTTATTATGTGCGTGCGTCTTCGCCAGAATTTTTGCCTGAGCTTCTAACACGGCAGTAGGTGAGGCAAGAGCGGCACCGTTGGCAGTATCCAGATTGAACTGCGACTTAATCGCAAAGATAAGGCGTTCCAAATGTACAGGGGAACGGACATTCTTCTGGGGCTTTGATCCAAACACCTTCTCCACAATAATACGCCGATCCTCAATCATCGCATCCTGATACTCCTTTTCTTTAGAGGCACCTGGAGCGGCGGCGTACGCCATGATATCACTATCGCTCATTGTGGCGAGCGGGAGTGGCTGATTCTCCAGCTTCGTCGCGTTAATGCCATCCTCGCCGTAGGATACCTGTAGCATATTGCCGTTGGTATCGCGTACTGAGCCGTCGTGCTGGGTAATCAGGTCCTCTAGAGCGACACGGATTTGGCGCTGCATATAACCCGTATCTGCCGTCTTCACGGCAGTATCAATAAGACCCTCACGACCCGACATAGCGTGAAAGAAGAACTCATCGGGCTGGAGTCCCTTGATGTAAGAGCTGGTAATGAAACCGCGGGCTTTCGCCGAATCATCAAAGCGCTTGAAGTGGGGTAGGGTGCGGTGCTGGAACCCGTTTGGTACGCGCTTGCCCTCAATCGCCTGCTGACCTAGCGTGGCAATCATCTGCGAGACGTTTACATCTGAGCCCTTTGATCCTGCCTTTACCATGTTTGTCATGCGGTTTGTATCGGCAAGGGATTTCAAGCCGATCTTGCCTGCCTCACCTACAGCCTTATTGAGCGTACTCATTACCTTGGACTCAAACTCCTCCTGATTGCTGCGACCACTTGAGTTCTCGAAGAGACCGGTATGGAGCTGAAGAATCTGCTCCTCAATCGTCTTTGTGAGCTTGTTGAGTGCAATACTGATTTCGTCGTTGGTCGCCTGGTCAGCAATAAGGTCTGAGATACCGACCGAGAAACCGCTGTTCATCAGGAAATTCGCAATCATCGCCTGAAGACTGTCAAGGAAGTCCACCGTAATATCTGGTCCGTAATCGTTATAAATAATGTGAATGAGCTGCTTCGAGAACACCGACTTATCCAGAATGCCCTGCTCAATCACACCGTTGAGAATCTTGACAAGGTTCGGCGACTGCGGGTTCTTCTTATCCTCGTCCGTGTAGCTGCTATTCGGCATCTGAAGGCTCACTGGTGGTAGAAGTGCTGATAGGAGCTGCTGACCTGACCACATCGGCTGAGGGCTGGTGGTTACCGGCTCTGGCAGCTTACCTTCCCACCGCTTGGCGTGAACCAGCAGATTCATTGCCTCCTTTTTCGTGAAAAGCACATTTGCACGGGTAAAGCGGTTGGCGCCCACCAGCGTATCCTGAACGACTGACACAATCGGTACCGACTCACGGGGGCTTACAATTTGTAGCGGGACCGCCGCAATTTCTCTTAATTCTGTTGCTGTCTCCACCGACTGTGGCATGTGGAGGTTCATTTCATCACCATCGAACATATGGGATTTGTACCGTGATTTTCACCACGGAGTAGACTTTATCTTAAGCCTTGCTGGCGCTTGCCAGTTTGACCGACCACCGTCAAGTCGTTGCTCCTTCCCCACGGTATGTTGATACCAGAGGGGCTTGGGTCAGGATTGCCCATTACTTGCTTATATTTTGTTGAATATAGAACTCGTATCTCAAGATGTTGTCACCGTATCCATTCGGACTTTATCCGTGGCCGGTAGCGACTTTCGTCGGTACCTTGGTAATCTTGAGCTTTAGGGGTTTCCCTGAATTTGGTGGTCTTGCGTCCAATACCCCTCTCAGGTTAGGACACTAGGCGGTTATATCATTGATTTACAGGATGAAATTGACTGTAAACCATATGGGTGCTGTTACACTGTTTTTCCTAAGATGTTTTAGCACCAACATCAGAGGCAGCCGCCTGTTGCGGACTTCGATAGTCGTCTTGTACCAATATATTGGTATGAGTCTCCATTAATTTTTCTTTTATAGCAAGAGCAGTTTTATAGGCATCATCTTGTTTGATTTTTTTACCACCGAAACAGATACGACTTGTTCCGTCAGTTGTTTTTATATGAAGGGCTACGAGGTTATTGAAGTTAGCTATACGAATTCGTTCTATTAATTTGTCACGAAATTGTTCGATCTTTTCTACATATTTGCGATAGGGGTCGTCTGCGACTTCCTCAAATACTTCGATACCGTGCTCGGCAAAGATTGTTGCGAATTCCTGTGCTTCTCTAAGAGCGTTTTCATATGTGCTATCACCTGTTTGTCCGAAAGCGAATCTTACAGGATTTTCTTCAATTTGGTCTAGATAAACATATACAAGTTTTGGAGAACCGTTTGCATTTACAGGACATAGACGAACTTTTGTTGTCGTCGGCAGATAATGTTCTGCTATAGTTGTCTGTTCCCTATGTTTACAGCGCGAATGACGCATTACATTGTAGCCATCTGGCACAACAGAATGTTTTACAGAAATCCAATAGGCTTCACGTTCATCCAACCGTTCCTCTTGAATACCTGTTTCCAAACAGGTAAGTTCAAAGTCGTCGGCTCCCAATTCTTGTATCGTAGTGGCGAGAGGCGTTTTTGAACCACGAAGTGCCGAACTTACGTGATCCGACCATCGCCCTACGACACCGTACTTGTATTGTTTATTGTCTTTTGTTTTCGTATCTTGTGTTTGCCCAACATATATTTTGTTTGTTGTTTTACTTTTTGCCTGATAAATGCTGCCGGAAGCCATTTGTTTTTCTAATTTATAATGGAGACTTTTCTTTAGACGATTCACTTTTGTTAATCCGCGTTATAGGGTGCCGTCACAAATACATTGAGACGGAACGTATTGAAGGGCAGAATCTTCGCAATATGCGCCATCATCGACATTCTGTGTAGTGACGGCTGACGATTAAACAGTACCACATCGCCGTCCATCAGGTGGCGATTCACAACGTCACCCTCAAACAGCTCCAACGACTTGGCATTCACGTGCTTGAGTGAGATGGTACGACCGTCGTTGCGCTGAATCGTCTTCGCACCAGGGTATGTGTCCGGTCCATTCTGAATCAACTTGTATAGCTTGCCAATGTTGAACTGCGTGACCTTCTCAGGAAACGTCAGATTCGTTGCAATCTTAAGCGGAATTCCGAGTTCCTTGACGGAGATATTCGGGTCCGGCGTAATAACTGAACGGGCAGAATACTCCACACGCTTTCCCTGTAAGTTTGAACGAATGCGACCCTCCTTTGACCCTAGGCGCTGCTGGAGCGACTTGAGCAATCTGCCCGATCGCTGAGCAGCAGGGCTGATACCTGGAATATTGTTATCTACCAGCGTCGCAATGTGATACTGGAGCAAGTTAGTCCACTCATCAATAGCACGCTTCTTCGGTTCATCAGTAATCTTCTTCTTGAGCATGTTGTTCGCCTTGATGATATCAATGAGCTTGCTTGTCAGATCGTCCTCGGCACGCTGATTGTTATCCTGAGTCACCGAGGGGCGTACCTGAGGCGGAGGAATCGGCAATACTGTACAGACCATCCAATCCGGTCGGCACCAATGACGACTGAAACCCATAAATTCGACATCTTCGTCAGTCACGCGACGTAGTAGGCGATGGACGTACTCAGGCTCTAACAGCATCGAAAGATTCATCACACCATCACTATCAACCGTCGCACCCTCAGGCGCCTGAACGCCTTCCGGGAGCTGTAGATTCTTCCAATCGGCATAGATCTTATGGACCGGCTCCTCACGATACTTATTTGGCTGACGGGATCCACAGCCATCCTCAATATCCTCACCGCAACGAGACGTGCCTTGCGCAGCATCCAACACCATCTTCCAGCGTGACTCACCTTTGAGCTTGAGCAGGTGCTGATGGCGCTGCTTATCAATAAGCAGCTTGCCACACTTGAAGCACACGCAGCGCATGACCTTCATTAACAGCTTGAAGAACTGAGTGTAATATACGGGACGAGCAAGCACAAAGTGTCCAAAGTGACCTGGGCAGCTGTGATTGTTCTGACCGCACGAGCGGCACACCTTACCATTCTCTAGTACACCCATACGTGGGTCAAAGAGACCATTAAGCTTACCCTCAGCGGTCGAAGGATTCGTAATTTCGCATACGGAACGCCGTAGGATTTCTTCGGGACTGAAGACCCCAAACTGAATTCCTACAATTGACTCCGTATCCGATGAATGTGACAAAACCGGCATCTCTTCTTTTTTGTATGTTATTCTTTTAAACGGGCGGCACTGCGTCAAATTTTATGACTTCGCACATTTTTAGAATAAAGTTTTTAAATATAATAAATAAGGTAAATGAACTATTTATCCGGTGTAGTTATAGTTGATATATCTGGCGCCGATCCGCCGCCACCACCAGAAGAAGAACATCCTGATTATGTTCCTAAAGGTCCTACAGGTTCTACTGGTCCTACTGGTCCTACAGGTACTACTGGACCTACAGGTACTACTGGACCTACAGGTACTACAGGGTCCACCGGTACTACAGAACAGACCAATTCTACAAATCAATTATCATTTATAAATCCAGGTATGATGTCTGCCTTACCATTTATTAAAGATGTAAATGGAAATTTAGTACCTACACAAGCATCTATTTCCTACGTCAAACGATTTATGAATGAAGATTATTCTGATGCTGGTTTTAATATGTCCACATCTATGGATATCATTGCCGTTTACATAAAAGCCAATAAAATCTTATATACTGAAGCAAAAGTCTATTGTGAACAGCAATTGAATATGTTAATGTTGCCCGCTATTTGTATATCCGCACTATGTACTTTACTCAGTTTGGCACTCCAAAGCGAAGTCTCAGGTCCTTATATCATCAGTGGATTTACTGCCGTTAATTCATTCATCCTTGCTCTCATTTCATATCTAAAACTCGATGCAAAGGCAGAAGCCCATAAAACCAGTGCCTACCATTACAGCAAATTATTAACCATTTGCGAGTTCCAATCCGGTAAAATTATGTTTTTTAAACGTGATGATAGTCCAGACTATTTTGTAGCATTATATAATGAAATGCTCAAATTAATTACTGATATAGAAAAGAAGATTGAAGAAATTCAAGATACAAATAAATTTATGTTACCGCAATATATTCGTTACAATTTTAGAAAACTCAATGAACAAAATTTATTCTCTGAGGTGAAAAAACTCCAACTAGAAGAACTAAAATTACTCAATGAATTAAAAATTAGTCTTCGCCGATATCACGAAAAACAACTGTATTTTGCGGATGATAATAATAATTTAGATTTGAAAAAAATAGCATTAACACCTGATGATGATCCAAAGAAAAAAGAATATTTAGAAGCAAATACAGAAAAAGAGAGACGAATGAGACATATTATTTCTCATCGTGAGCATTATCTTACTCTAGAAGATGAATTCGAAACCGAGATTGATGACTATGTGAAGAAGGCAAAAGGGTATTGGTGCGGATGTAATTGGCTCAAGTCTTAATTGCGTGCGGATTATAAACAACTTATCGAATTAACGTTTCAAAATATGATAATTTTAGAAGACCGCGCTTTTCTTCAAGTTCATTATACAAATTGTAATATTGCTGTAAACAATCAAACAGATTCAAATCGCTCCAATTATCCAATAGGATACAGGGAAGAATTTTACGAAGTTTTTGCGTAAAGACTGATGTATGTACGATTGGAATTACGCCCAAATAATAGCATTCCCAAATACGATGACTATCAATACCATTCCCTTCTGGGCAAATAGCAAACTTATGCTTTGATAAATGTAGCAAATATTCCATATGCGACTTAGATTGTTCAAACGTGAATCCCTTGGCTGAAATTTCTCTATAACATAACTCACGCGCTAAGCGATTCGTGCTTATATTAAAATGAAAATATAGATCATATGATTTTTTCTCAGCAGAAAAGGTCATCAACATTTTTATAGGTGTTAAATTGCCGTGTGTCCACATACTATTTGCTATACCGATTGGAAGAATATGTAATTTTGGATGTTCAATACATACATTTTGTGAATACATTCCCTGTAATTTTGTATCGTCTAGAAGTGCTCGGTATTGTTCTGTAATATTTTCATCCGAATTATGCGTTACTAATCGATACGAATTTTGTAAAAAATGTCGTTTCTCTATAAAAAGTTTTAATTGATGCCCGTAACAAAATAAAACCGAGGGATTCTTCCAAGAATCAGTTAACTGCGCTAGATTAAAATGCTTTGTGGTCTGTTGAGCTATACGTGGATTATACTGAAAATCATCGATTAATCCACAGTATACGTCACAAATCTCTTGTAGTCGTTCACCCGTTACAATTTCGTCGGTCATTTACTCATCCAACGTTCTAGTTCTTTAGAATGAATATGTAAGTTTACTAAAGGCAAATCATTTAGATAAGGAATTCTTAGACTGTTTACTTGACGCCACTCAACCTTTGACTTATCGCATTGAAATACAGTCGTTTCGTTAATAAATCCTTCTGTATTTCCTTTATTATGTATTTTATCAATACCTCCTATATACTGACCAACAGCTGCGCCATCAAACAAAACACCAAAGGTGTGTGCGTGCTCATAGTATCGGCTCGGAATAGAATCTATATAATTCGTTATAATAGGCAAACAGCCGATAAACTCTGGATTATGCTGTCGAAACATTGCGAGTGTTTCCATATCATTTGCGGCAGTATTTGTTAGAAAAAACTCCGCAAGCTCTTTTATAGAATCAGCACTACGAATATACACAAAACTTGGTATACAGCGGCGTTC
>Ga0214164_1001140_pt1 | contig 15657 bp, 28 predicted proteins | sample TroBogepilimnion_13_FD_153003 | JGI IMG/M metagenome (GOLD analysis project Ga0214164, IMG submission 153003) | Freshwater microbial communities from Trout Bog Lake, WI - Practice 03JUN2009 epilimnion v4 | ecosystem: Environmental > Aquatic > Freshwater > Lake > Epilimnion/Euphotic zone ...
TGAGTAATATGTTATCTTATGCTGAGGGTGAGTTGAATCGTATTGGTTTAACTGAAGAAGATGAATACAACGGAATGATGCGTAAGCATATTTTGCATATGATTAAAGAGTTTGCGGATGAAGGCCATTCTGGTTTCTCTGCTAAATATGCAATTAATATTTTATCCAAACTGATGTCATTTAAACCATTATCACCATTGACTGGTGAAGATGATGAATGGGTCGATGTTAGTGAGATGAGTGGAACACCACATTATCAAAATAAACGCCGTTCTTCCGTATTCAAAGATGGTAAAGATGGTGAAGCGTATGATATTGATGGTAAGGTCTTTTGGGAATGGTATAAAGATGGAGAAGGTAAACTCAGTAAGACATACTATACTTGTCGTGAATCTCGTGTACCTATAACTTTCCCTTATGAGGTACCAGATAAACCAATCTATGAGTACCGACATTCGGATGCAGAACCACAACAACCACCACAAAATGAGGAAGGTTTTCTGTAATGTGTGATTGGAGTAATTAATGATTTCTATTATTCATTACATATCGGCTGGCCGCCGTTTAGTTGAAGCAAACAAAACCATACATATGTTGGGTGGCGAAGATGAATGCCAACCTATGTTACTCGCACAAAGAGACATGATACAGCTTGAGAGAGATTATTACAAAGAAGAAGCAACCAAACTTTTGATTCTTCTTGTGATGACTATCATCATATCATTATTTTTGTATTCAATGTACTACGCCTACACATTTAAACCAAATTAAGGAACTTATGAAACGAACAGCAAGTTATAAAATGTCAAAACGATTAAAGACCATGTTGGCTTTAATGAACTTTACCGATGCAGAAGAACGTGCAAGGTTTAGGAACAAGATGATTAATGCAGAGATATATGCTGCCAAAACAGAGCGTGTGAATCCAAATAAGGCCAAGGCCATTGAAGAATAAATAAATCCCATATTATTAAAGGAGAATGGAATGAGTATGTTTATTGAAGTGAACTCTATTGAAAAGGGTTGTAAAGTAATTATCAACCTCGATACAATTGTTGAGATTGCACCATTGGTTACAGGAGGTTGTAATTTGTTTATGGCTGACTCTGCTGCCGTTGGTGGTAAAACAGCAATGAAAGTGAGTGACTCTTACCTGTTGTTCAAGCAGTTTGTATTAGAGACTGTATCAGAAGATGATATTGCCAAGCGCATCAAACATCTACCAAAAGCTGACAAAGAACCATATCCAAGGTTCATTTCTGATGCAGAAGTACCACCACAGGCACCACAAGCACCTGTGCATGAGATTCCAGAATCTGTACATGAAGAAAAACGTGGTCGTGGACGCCCACCAAAATCAGAGATGGGTACTACAACTGGTAGCCTAGGTTAATGATAAATACAAAGGTATGCGAATTACCTTTGGAGATTATCGATGCCGACTATTAAACGTTTTAAGAGTTTTGCTGCTGAATTGAATGAGGCGGCAAAACCTAAAAAATCTGACAACCACGCACATTTTAATAAAAAAATACTAATTATTGGTTATGGCTCTGTTGGTCAGGCCATTCTACCAATCATACTTAAGCATATTACAACTGATCCTAAGTTGGTGACTGTGATTGAAAAAGACAATCATGGTCAAATATTCCGCAAGCGCAATGCTGGTAACGGAGTAAAGTATGTTAGAAAAGAGATTTTGCGTAACAACCTTGAAGCCACGTTGAAGCAGTATACTGAAGAAGGTGGTTTTATTGTTGATGTATCATTGAACATTGCGGCCGATGCCATCATTGAATGGTGCCTAAAACACAATCGTTTGTATGTCAACACATCATTAGAGCGTTGGGGTGACCACCAAGACGAAACAATACCTAAATTGCATCATCGTACATTGTACCATACACACCAACACATCCGTGAAATTGCAGCCAAATATCCAGGTGCAGCCACAGTTGTTGCAACAGGCGGTGCAAATCCAGGTCTTGTAACATATCTAGCCAAATCTGCATTGCTAAAGATTGCAGAGAAAGCTGGTCGTAAAGTAGAGAAACCTGAGAACAAAGAAGGCTGGGCTCAGTTGGCCAAGAAACTTGGTGTTGAAGTCATTCAAATTGCTGAACGTGATACACAAATCATTGACAAGCCAAAGATGAAAGACGAATTCACCAACTCATGGTCATGTGAAGGTTTTTGGGCAGAAGGTCGTGCACCATCAGAAATGGGTTATGGCACACATGAACCACCTGAATTAGAAGGTGGTACGATTCAAGGTCATACAGCATTCTTGCACCAACCTGGACTTACTGTATTGTGCAAGTCATGGGTACCAAATGGTGGTCCATACAATGGATTCCTAGTACAACATTCCGAGGCAATCACATTATCCAAGTTGTTGGAGACTGCCGATGGCAAATATAGACCAACTGTATACTATTGTTATCAGCCAACAGATGCAGCCATTGCATCCGTACATGAAATGCGTGGAAAAGAGCTTGACATGCAGTCAAAATTGCGTATAATAAAGGATGAAATCATCTCTGGAATGGATGAGTTAGGAGTCCTATTGATTACAAAGAGTGGTAAGTCTTACTGGCATGGATCACAGTTGGACATCAAGGAAGCACGCAGGTTACTGCCAGGAGAAAATGCGACATCATTACAAGTGGTTGCATCTATCCTAGGAGAAATGATGTGGGCAATTCAAAATCCACGTATGGGTTATGTTGAACCTGAGAACATTCCACATGAGTTTGTACTTGAACACGCATTGCCTTATCTTGGACCAGTTCCATTTGTGGAAACAGACTGGAGACCTGAGGAAGATAAGAATAGTTTGTATGAAAGACCATTCGACAAGAAACGACCTAACGCATTGTGCAATTTTAGAGTCTGGCATTAAAATGAAAGTATATTATGATAGCGGTGAGAGGAAAATTAAAAGATGTCAAAGACTATATCATCAATGATTACAGGTCATCTAAGCTCAGGTTTAGTTTAGAAGTATTTGCATGGGCTTGTAGCATTGCTACATCTATTGCATTTGCTATAACCATACCAAATATACCAATCGTACCATTGTATTTTGTATTCATTGCAGGTTGTTCTGCAACATTGTATTGTGCATGGACTCGTGGTTCATTTGGTTTGGTATTAAACTATTCTTTCCTTATTATTATTGATGCGTTTGGCTTAGGCCGTTATTTGATTGGAACATTATGAATGAAAGAGAACGTGAAATTTTATTGGTCACACAAGAAGAGTGTGCAGAAGTCACACAGGCCATATCAAAATGCTTTAGGTTTGGCATGGATCAAATTAAACCAGGTAAATCATTCACTAACAGAGAACACCTAGAAGAAGAACTAGGTGATTTGGTTGCAATGATTAAACTATTATCTGAATTCAATATCGTAAAACTGGATAATATTGAGACAGCCTCATTCAACAAGATTGAAAAACTTAAACAATGGTCTAACATCTTTGCAGAGGAAGTATGATGTTAATTAATCCTACTAAACAAACTGTATATGGTGGTTTTTCCACTGGAAATGTAAACTATAACAATAGTGGTGCAAGTATTCCATTCAAAATTGAAGTGCCTGCACCGATAGTCGAAATTAATAAGACTTTACAATATGAATTCCGTGTGTTAGAATCGGTTAAAGGTGATGAGGTTATTAAGGTTGGTTTACAGGTTAAAACCTATGAACTAGACCATTATGGTAGCCGTGTGATGATTTGTGATTGGACTGATGTTGAAAGAGTGAGGCTTGAAGTATGAATATTTTCTATTTGTCAAATAATGTGGAAGAATGTGCAAAGATGCATTGCGACAAGCATGTCATCAAAATGATTCTTGAGTATTGTCAACTGTTATCTACAGCACATCGTATGCTTGATGGCGTAGAAACCACAGGCCGTTCACCATCTGGCCGTCTGATGCGCCGTTGGCAATTACCAGATGAACGTGAAAGTAAATTATACAAAGCAACACACAGCAATCATCCATCATGCATGTGGGTTCGTAAGTCATATGCCAATTATGTGTGGTTATGGAAACTTCTAAACGAGTTGTGTAAAGAATATACCTATCGATATGGTAAAGTTCACAAGTGTGAAGAAACTGGTCTTGTAGAAGAACTAATGTATCCGCCCACAAATATACCTAATAATGTAGAATTCACAGAACCTACACCTGCCATGCCTGAAAATATCAAAATCAAAGGCGACTCTATTGCATCTTATCGTAATTATTATTACAATAGCAAAAAACATCTGTGGTCGTGGTCTGGAAAGATAAATAGTAGGGAACGACCAAGATGGTTAGTTGATATGATACTTGACAATTTATCTAAAATAAACAAAGAACTAGAATTGGAATATTGATGCCTCGATATGATTTCTTAAACCAAAACACAGGTGAAGTAGAAATGCACACCATGTCTTATACGGTACTTGATGAGTTTAAAGCCAATAACCCACATCTTGAGCGTTACTTTACTTTCGAAGACTTACCAATCATGTCTGATGGTTCTCGCCTCAGTGTACCTGGCGTTGGTAAACCAGATTCCACATTTCAAAAATACGTTATTGACCGCATGAAAAATAATGTGGCCGGTAACCGTCTTGCAGAGACTCATAAAACTAAAATCCCTAGAGAATGGTAATTGTGAATAAGCAAATTCCAGTGTTATTACAGAAGCGAGGTGTACATGAACAGACCCCCGTGAAAAAACTTCCTATTGTTTCTTTCATCAACAACAGGAGTTTATATGAGCAAAAAAAGAATGATGTCAAAAGCACAGCGTATTTACTACGAGCAATCCAAAAAACAAAGAATACAAAGGGAATTAGCAGAGTACGCTAAGTTAATGAAAGAACTAAGAGATACGACAAACTATTATAGGGGTATGGATACATGAATGGTGAATGGTGTTATTTTAAAAGTAAAATATCGAAAGATGTTTGTGAACATATTATAGAATCAGCTTCAAAATTACCAAAAACAGATGCTACTATTGGCCATAGTGAAAATAGTGCAAGACTTGATGAGCTCAGAAAATCTAAAATATCGTTTATCATTAAACATGATCCAAATTATAAAGCCATATTCAATGAACTATGGCAAATGGCATTAGTTGCCAACGAAGATTGGTTTAATTTTCATATTACAAAATTAGATTTTTTACAGTTTGCTGAGTATGACTCGGCATATGAAGGTTATTATGGCAAACATCATGATGTTTTTTGGCTCAATGGTGATAAGAAATACCACCGTAAACTGAGTTGTATTGTACAACTATCAGATCCTAATAATTATGAGGGTGGTGATTTTGAATTGTATGCAGACCAGATGCCAAATCCAAATGAATTGAAAGAACAAGGCACAGTCATATTTTTTCCATCTTTCATAGAACATCAGGCAAAACCCGTAACAAAAGGCACAAGATACTCATTAGCAGGTTGGTTTGAAGGTCCTAAATGGAGATAAATAGTTAAATAACGCTATTTTTAATAGGGATTAAAACAAATGACAATAAGTATATCAGGATCTACTCTCACATTTAGTGACGGTACAACAATGACCACTAGAGCTACAACTGGACCTACTGGACCTACAGGTCCAACAGGTGCTACTGGTCCAACAGGCCCTACTGGTCCTAGTGGTATATCAGGATCAACTTGTTATGGAGGTGTTGGTAGTTATTTGGTTGCTAGTGCTTTGACAACAGCTGGTGGCGCTGGTGGATCAAGAAATCCTGGAACTACCCTTGCTGGAGGATGTTTGTATAAGCCATCAGCCTCTTCATATACATCTCTTGGTATAAAAGCTGATAATTACGGAGGTTATTATGGTTTTTTTGGAAATTGTGGTTCAGGTGGTGTTTCCGGAACTTGGAGAGCAATGTCTTGGTCAAATTCGAGAATTAATTGTTGTGGAATTGGTTCGTATTTAGCAGGTTTGTGGGTTCGTGTTTCATAAGGAATAAAAATGTCTTTTACTGTTGAATCTATTACAAATTTATACTATAGGACCGCTGACAAAAGTTCAATCAATTGTATGGTTAAATTTGCAGAATTTAATGAAGTACATCCATTTACTGCAAGTGCAAGAGATCCAGAAGACCATGGCGTAAATATCTATAGTGATATTGTTGCTGGTAAATATGGTCCTATTGCTGATTATGTTGCACCAGTTGTATCACCTTCACAACTATGGATACAAATACGCTCTCAAAGAGATGCCTTATTGACCGCTTCCGACTATACACAGATGCCAGATTACAATGCATCTAATAAGGCCGCATGGGCAACCTATCGTCAGGCACTAAGAGACTTGCCACAGACTCAAACTGATCCGGCAAATATCACATGGCCAACTAAACCTACTTGAAAGTTGATTGATCCTAATCAATTTATAGAAGATAAATTATAGACTTGACAACCTATATAAAAAGTGATACAATTACATTAATTCAACCTTGGAGATATTATGAGTGAAACAGTCGAATCGACAGTAGAAATCGTTGGTGAAGTTTGCCCACCTGAACTAACACCGGAACAAATGGCCAATAGATTAGCAGTAGAATATCATTTTCCTACTGCATTCTATTCGATAGCAAAACCAGAATTCTTAGATACTGCTAAGTTTGTGTCCAAAGAATATTTGAATAAGGCTAAGAAAGAAAAGCCAAAAGATAAACTAATGGATAAATTGTTTCCAGTAGTCATGTCTAATACATTTGCTGATGATGAGCGTGTTAGAGATTTGGTGATGTATGTCGCACAAACATCATGGAATATTTTGAATGAACAAGGCCATGATATGCGAAACCAAGAAGTCTATATCATGGACTTTTGGGCACAAGAACATCATATGAGGTCTGCAAATGAAGAGCACGTACATGGTTTTGGTGCACAGATTACTGGTTTCTATGTTCTAGAAGCACCAGAAAATTGCTCACGTATTTCACTTTTTGATCCACGTCCTGCAAAACGACAAATCAACCTACCCGAAGCAAATATGGAACAAGTGACATATGCTTCACATGCAGTCAATTACGTTCCACAACCAGGTACATTGTATTTTATGAACACATGGGTGCCACATGGTTTTACAAGACACGGTAATGAGAAACCATTGAAGTTCATTCACTTCAACTTAGGTTCAAGATGGATTGCTACACCACCTGCACCAGATGCAAATACAGAAGTCCAATCAACTGCTGAAATTGTATAATGAACAAATACCACATTAGATTTAATAAGTCACGTGGAATGCCAGGTCGTGGTTCTATGGACCATGTCTGGCGTGTATTTGAAAATGGTAAAAAAGAATACTTGGTGAAGAATTTTAAAATCAATGTATCACCTGCATTTTCAGAGACCACAGGCAATGGCCTAGGTGCAGATGACTGGAATATTACCTGTGAAGGTTATCTTACACTTGACAAAGAAACATCTACAGCTATTATAAATCAAACTGATGTTTAATTATTGTCCACCTAAAGTCCTTGCTGACTTAAAATCTCAAACTTTTCCTGACGGCAAAAGATACTATACACTAGAGGATGGTACTCGCTTGCCGTCTGTAACCACAGTTATTGGTTTACAGAAGAAGAAGGCTATTATGGACTGGCGTGCTCGTGTTGGTGAAGAAGAAGCCAATCGTGTATCAAGGCAGGCCACTTCACGTGGCACTAATGTCCACACCATCTGTGAGCACTATCTCAACAACAAGACAGACTACATGAGTAAGGCAATGCCTGATGCAATGGAGATGTTCCTGTCAATTAAACCATTACTTAACAATATCAATAACATACATTACCAAGAAGCTGCCTTATGGTCTAAAGGCATCGGTATGGCAGGTCGTGTAGATTGTATTGCAGAGTATGAAGGTGAGTTGTCTGTAATAGACTTTAAGACCTCATCTAAACCAAAAGATAAAAAAGATATACAAGATTACTTTTGGCAAACTACTGCCTATTCCTTAATGTATGAAGAGTTGATTGGTGAGCCAATAAATAATTTAGTCATCATCATGGCCGTAAGAGATTCTGAACCTCTAATATTTAAAGAGAAAACATCAGACCACATTGATGGATTGGCAGAAGCAATTTACTACTATCAACAAAATGGAAAATCCTGAAGACACAATCATATTGACAGAAAGACAGTATGTATATTTTGGTATGTGTCCTGATGCAGTTCAAAAACTTAGAGCTGCCAATATGTTTGGTAAGACCAACAAAGAGGTCAAAGAGTTTCTAATTGCATCAGGTGCAGATGATTGGGACGAAACACATTTGTCACCAGAAGTATTAGAAAGAATAAAGAAAACACTTCATCCTGAATACTATACGTCTACTTTTGTTGTGACGGATGACTTCGCTAAGACACAGTTTACATACAATACACTAGATGAGGCCAAGGCCAAAGACCAAGAAAATAAGGTGGAATTCCTAAATAGAATAGGCGACCCGTATAATCCTACTCTGGATGTTACAAGCCAGCTAGGTTATCATTGTAAATTGTTCAGGATTGAAGAGCAAATGACTACATTTACGGGTCATGTGGTAAATAAGGTATTAAGTGCTTGACATTTCTTTTAGGAAAGGATATAATACTACCATGAAAACAAAACTTTTATTAGCATTAATTTTGGCAGTAACATCTGCTAGTACAATGGCTCAATGGCACCATCATGGTGGTTATTGTTGTTATCGTGGCGGTTACGGTGGTGGTTGGATTGCACCTGCTTTAGTTGGCGGTGTAATTGGTTATGAACTATCTAAACCAAATACGGTTTATGTTGAACCTGCACCAATCATTGTTCAACAACCAATCGTACAACAACCTCCAGTTGGCTATCATTGGCAACAAATGATTGATCCACAGACTAACACACAAAAAATTGTATTGGTACCAAATCAATGAAAATCAAAAAACTAATAATGAAATTGAACCGTGCAGAGTTCGAACACAACTTGGAGAAAGCAAAGAAGTTGTGGTTTAAGATTCTAAAGAAGTCTGTAAAGCATAAGCATACAGAGGCCGTTAGATAATATGGTTGTATGAAGTAAATCAAAAAGTGTTCTGGACGGGGCTTCGAAGCCCCCACCTCCACCAAAAATACATCGAACTGGGAGTATTTTGTAAAAAGACCTTTGGTGTATTTTTGATGGGGGTGAAATGGTTTCGACAGGGTAACAAGTAGAGGCATGGACAACTCATCACAGAGAGATGTAAAAAGTAAATCAAAGTAAATGCAAATGATGAAAAATTCATATTGGCAGCCTAAACGCTGACTAGGGTTCGGTGGGTTCCTCGTAACAGAATACCCACCATATTTTTTTAATAACAAGGAGTTTGAATGGGAACAACAGTAACAATTGGCCAAACGCCAATTAATACAACATATGTCGGTGTCACAGGCACAACCGGTGGTGCTGGTACAGGTGCCAAATTTGACGTAACGAAAACTAATGGTGTATATACCACAGTCATTGAGGCCACAAACCTTGGTACTGGTTATGCAATTGGTGATACTGTTACTATTGCAGGTACAAATTTAGGTGGAACAATTGCTAATCCTGATGTGGTCGTAGTGACTGGCATCGGTACAGGCGGTAAGATTTCTACATTTAGTGCTGCAGGTACAGGCCAGATTGGTAATGGTTTGAATTATACTATCATTGACGTTACAGGTGTTACATCTTATAACCTAGGCGATAAGAGTGCTGACTTTACCGTTGTAAATGACACAGCAAACAAGAATATCCTAGTTACATCTGCATTGATGACTGCTGTTTCTTATAAATTAGAAGGAGTGAATCGTGTTGCATATACTGACAAATCCACTGCTTTTGACCTTACTGGTACTGCTGGTGATGTATACGCATTATTGAAAGCTTCATTTGGTGGTACAGTAAGTACAACATATGAAGGCATCGGTATCAAATTAGAAGATGCAGGTACAACAAGTACACAAATTGCTCAGGCAATCGTGACTTCTGCACCATTTGTTGCAACCAATCTTGATTATGCTACATTTGTTAATAGTGTATATGCTAATGTAATGGGTGTTACACCAACACCAACACAAGCACTGCCTTATATTAGTGCATTAGCAACAGGTTCAACAACAGAAGCAGCATTGTTAGTAGCAGCTGCTCACCTTACTACTTTCCAACAAACTATCGGTTTGATTGGTGTAGCGCCAGCAACAACTGGTGTTCTCTCAACTTCTGGTATTGATTATATACCAGCATAATTCATTTAAGAAAAGGAAATATAAATGAAAAAGACTCTATTAGTAGCAGCAATGTTAGCTACATTTGGTGTTGCACAAGCTATGGACTTAGGTCTTACTGCTGGTCGTGACTATGCAAACCCACATAGCAATGACTATGGCATTTCTCTTGGCCAACAAATGGGCAAGTATAGTGTAACTGGTGAAATCGAGAGTGTTAAACACGCAGGTTTCAAAGAGAACCGTTATGACCTTATTGGTGGTTATGACCTTTATTCTTTTAAAGGCAACACATTGACTGCTAAAGTCGGTGGTGCATATGTCAGAGTTGAAGGTGTTAAATCTGGTTATGCTGGTTCAGCAGGCCTTGGTCTAACAGTACCTGTAGCCAAAAACGTAGCATTGACAGCAGACTATCGCTACCAACAAACACAAAAACGCATTGACACCTACACAGGTAATAGCGTTACTGCTGGCATCAAAATCTCTTTCTGAGATAGTTTCGGTGGGTTCTTAAAACCCACCATCCCTTAACTCTAAAGAAACACATGAGAAGTAAACCTGTACTCATTAGCGTATTCTTTTCTGCAATTATTGTGATGTTATCCTGTGTCAACATCGACACACAAAAACTTTTACCATTCAAAACATCATATAGTGAATTGGCCGAACCAACAAAGGTTCAAATCACTTGTTTGGCAGAAAATATCTACTTTGAAGCGGCACATGAACCTGTAGATGGTTGGAAAGCCGTGGCATTTGTGACTGTAAACAGAGTCCAATCTGGTTATGGTGACACCATATGTTCCGTGGTTAAACAAAAAACCAATGGGACATGTCAATTTTCTTGGTATTGTGAAAGAACTACCGAAAAAGACTTGACAATACATGATAGAAGACTGTATAATGAGATTTTGGAACTTGCAACCAATCTGGTTGTTAATTATGGAATAATGAAAGACGTAACAGATGGAGCAACCTATTATCACGCCACCTATGTCCAACCAGGTTGGACAAAGTTGGAGAAAGTTAAACAAATTGGTAACCACATTTTTTACCGGTCGAAAAAAGATTCAATTGACAGAAACAAGGAGTTCATTTAAAATGGAAAAAAATCTATTAACAGTCGCAGTATGTGGAACTATTCTAGCTGGTTCATCTATCATTGGTGGATTCATGTACAGTATCAATGACAGAAACAATATGTCTAAAAATATTGAGGCTGCAATACAAAAAGGTGTAGACCCTATTGCTGTTAAATGTGCCTATGAAACAGATGCAAAACCAGTTTGTATGGCCTATGCACTAGGTAGAAAATAATGCCTTCTAAAGATGAAATCCGTGAATTTAGCCTGAAGATTGAAGAGATTGCTGACGTATACCGTGTACCGTGTATGGAAGCAATCATTCAACATTGTGACGAGACAGGTATTGAAGTTGAAGTGGCTGCAACACTTATATCATCACACCTCAAGGCTAGAATAAGAGAAGAAGCCCAATCAGCAAACCTAATAAAGAAAAGTTCTAAATTGCCAATATGACTGAGAACACAGGCTTTGAAGCCTTTGCCTTATATAATGCTCTGAAGACACACTTTACCTCATCCTCATACGACTTCTTTAAGTACAATGGCAAAACCAATGTGAGCAAAGATTCTTTTATGAAGAACAAGGCCAAGTACCAGTTCTACAAACTATCTCGTAAGTATTCATTGGAACAACTCAGGAACTTTTTTCTGGCTAATTTCATATACGGAGACAGTACATGGGTTGGTGAGATGTTAGGACCAGAAGGCGATAAGGCATATTCAAAGTGGCAAAAGACCAATCAGTCCTTGACATATGTGTTTGAAAATGATATAATACGTCTTGTAGGTAATGATGCACCGGATCAAATGTTGATTGTCAATGATGGCCAACATCCAAAACTTCTCCGTGAAGTAATGTCTGGCACCATCGCTATTGAAACGATGGTCATACTGAATGATATAATGAATTTCTTTCCCATGTGGAATAGAAAGATAAGTGATGATATTATTTGGCCGAATTGGCGGTTAAAATGTGAAAAGTATGCACCATTCGTTACCTATGACAAGGTTAAATTTAAAAACATTTTAAAAGAGATAGTAATAGAACATGCATAAGTTTACAAAAGTCTATTTGGACATGGATGGAGTCATTTGTGATTTCGAAAAGAAGTTCAAAGAGATGTTCAATGTATCACCGGCATCAGCCGAAAGTCGCCATAGATTTGGTGACCTGTTTCATAAATTCTATAATGCAGGCGCATTTGCAGAATTGGACAAAATGCCTGATGCAGATGAACTATTAAACTATTTAAAAACGATTGAAGTGCCTATTGAGATACTATCATCTACAGCAAGGCCTTCAAGCAATGTCACCATATCACGCCAGAAACAATTGTGGCTTGATAAGAATGGCATCACATATCCTGCAATCTTTGTGCCTGGTGCTTCATTGAAGGCACAATATGCAGATGAGAATTCTATACTCATTGATGATACTGAAGGTGTTATCGATGCGTGGAATAAGGCTGGTGGTACTGGTATTCTTCACAAAGATGCCTTAACAACCATCAGCATTTTAAGTACACTCCTGAGTGTATAAATATGTTTATATTATGTACAATGTGGACAATCCGTCAATAATCCGTAATACTCCGTTTATAAAGGAAATAAAATCATGGTAGATTTCGCAAATCTAAAGAGAGACTCAAACAAGAATCTCGACAAACTAAAAGCCAAAGTTGAGCAACTCAACTCGTCAGAAGGCTCAGATAAATCCAACAATTTTTGGCGACCAGAAGTAGACAAAGCTGGTAACGGCATGGCTACTATCCGTTTTCTGCCTACATCAGCAGCCGATGGTGATGACTCATTGCCATGGGTTAAAATCTTTGAACACGGTTTTCAAGGTCCTGGTGGTTGGTTAATCGATAAGTGTTTGACTACTAAGAGTCAGCAATGTCCAGTATGTGAACACAACAACAAATTGTGGAACTCTGGTATCGAAGCCAACAAAGATGTTGTGCGTAAACAAAAACGTAAGTTGAGTTATATCGCCAATGTTTATATCGTATCTGATCCTAAGCATCCAGAGAATGAAGGACAAGTTAAATTGTTCAAGTTCGGTGCCAAGATTTTTGAAAAGATTACAGGCGTAATGAATCCTACATTTGAAGATGAGGCTGCGTTCAATCCATTTGATTTGTGGACTGGTGCTAACTTCAAGTTGAAGATTACTAAAGTTGCTGGTTATCAGAACTATGATAAGTCCGAATTTGCAACACCTGCACCATTGCTTAACGATGATGCTAAGTTGGAAGAAATCTGGAAGTCAGAGTTTGGTTTGAAAGACCTAACTGCTGATAAAGAGTTCAAGTCATATGATGATTTGAAATCACGCCTAGAGAAAGTTCTAGGACTTAATGGTGATGTACCTGTGCCTAAAACCACAGTAGAGACATTGAAGGCTATGCCACGTAAAGCAGAACCTGAACCAGAACTTGTTACTGAAGAAGACGATGATTTGGCTTACTTTGCAAAGTTAGCTGAAGAATAAAACATTTTCACTTTTCCCGAAGTGTTTTTCCCCGCCTAGTGCGGGGTTTTTTATACTGGCCGGAAATTAAACTTTTGCAGTTTCAACCATGTGTCTTCATCATTACGTACAGGCACAGAATCGGTTGTTATAGTTTCTGAAGTAGAACCACCACCTGCTCTAACATTCTTTGAGTTATTAATCACCGTAGTTTTTGATGTGGTGTTTTGGTCTATCTTTAATTGGTTATTTTGTTGTGTAGATGCTACTGCTTGTTGGCCTAGTGGATTGGCTACAGGTGGAGTTGGAGTCGCACTAGGTGTTTCCATTGGTATAGAAGTTTTCGGTTCAGGCGAAACACCATGCATACCACCAACAGATGCACCACCTCCTGTTGTAGCACCAGCGGCCTGTTTAGGCATATCAACTCTACGTGGATCGATTGCTGCTGATTTTGCTGAACCACGACCTGCAGCTGCTGTAGATGTTTCAGAACCAACTTTTTGTAATGTAGTTGGTTTCACATCACTTGGTGCTTGATACATTGAAAATGGAGCTGGATGTTCTTTCAACCATGTTTTTAGTCCCGCACGATTTTCACCATATGCAGCTTTTAATGTTTCATCATCATTATTTTTATCCGCAACGGCTTGTTCAATCTCCGGCCTTTTGTATTGTTTCATTCCTTTTTTGATATTCTTGGCTGCACCTTCTTCTTCAGTCTTTACTTCACCACGAACCTTCATTGCATATGGATTGTCCTTGTACTCTGGGGCATTAGGGTTCTTCTCAATCTTTCTTCTTTCTTTTGCAGATGCAACCCAAGGTGATACTAACATAAGTGCTACTCCAGTAGCTGCACCTAAACCTGCAACTGCAACACTACCAGCAACTTCAGTAGCAGTTATGCCTTCACCAACGGCTGCAGCTTCGGCTGCGGCTGGTGCAGCTGCAGCTTCCGCAGCACCTGCACCTGCTGAGGCCTCGGCAGCTCCAAGACCTGCAGCTTCGGCTGCGATAGGTGCTGCACCTTTACCTAAAAGTTTAGAAATACCATAATCTTCTAATGCATTCAACACCATATTTTTCAATGTATCTTTGATTGAATCAAATATATCAGGTGTTTTTTCATCTTTTGTAGCCATTGGTGCAACTTTGCTTCCACCTTTTTTCTTTTTACCTGTTATGGCCTGTATCAACTTGTCGTGATATATTTTCTCATCATCTTCTTTTCTAACTCTATCTCTTTGTTCTTGTACCAGACGTTTAACATCTTCTTCATGATACTGCTTCATTAAGTTATAAATCTTACCCAAAACATTAGAAACACTATCACCTTTTGTTAATCTTGGTCTTTGGCCATCAGAAACTTTTGTGTATAATGCATTAGTAACTTGGTTGTTGGTTACATTTGATGGTTTAAATGTATCTTTCATACCTGTAGCATTTGCCTTTGTTTCTTCAGACATGGTGTCTTTAATTAAAGGTTCCACAGATTTCTTTAATGATGTTGGATCAATAGGCGTAACTTTTGCCTTTGACTGGTCATCTGGTGGTGTTGTTGATGGTACACCTAGTTTGGTTCTTTCTTTCTTACTGGCCAATCTGCCGTAACCACCTTTTGTACCAAGAACAAACCAATAACCTTTACCGTCAAAGGCATTTGGATCCCATACAAATATTTCATCACCTAGTTTTTTAGTTATAGTTTTCATGATTGTCTTGCATATGTTGGTGGTATATCTTTAGCGGGAGTTTGCATATACTGTTTGTTTACTGTTCCTGCTGATGCAACTGTTGTTGTGTTATCTATAATGGTTTTGGTACCTTGTGTTGTTT
>Ga0214164_1001141_pt1 | contig 15652 bp, 16 predicted proteins | sample TroBogepilimnion_13_FD_153003 | JGI IMG/M metagenome (GOLD analysis project Ga0214164, IMG submission 153003) | Freshwater microbial communities from Trout Bog Lake, WI - Practice 03JUN2009 epilimnion v4 | ecosystem: Environmental > Aquatic > Freshwater > Lake > Epilimnion/Euphotic zone ...
GGTTAATTTTCTGATCAGGACAGGCCCCTTCGGCAATAGCTCAGGGCAGGCCCCTGCGCGGTTCGGGCATTTTGTTTGAACACGATCATGCCTATCGGCAGAAGTTTTAAGTATTTCAAGAAGGAATGGATTTGCAAAGTCTTTGGGATCGTGTTTTATTGTTAAGCGTTTAATCATGTACAGACAATTTGGTAAATGGTGGTAACGGGGAGTAAAACCCAGGCGGTGTTGCTTATTTCTTCTGCATTTCCCCTATCCGGCTATATAACATTTGATGCCTTGCGCCTCCGCTGAAGCTATGGCGGCACGCGGTAAGCATCAGGGAATTTTTTTTAGTTTTTTGCTATAGACATTTGATGCCTTGCGCCTCCGCTGAAGCTATGGCGGCACGCGGTCAGCATCGATCAATTATTTTTAGTTTCTTGCTATAGACATTTGATGCCTTGCGCCTCCGCTTTAGCTATGGCGGCACGTGCTGCATCAGGGAATTTTTTTTAGTTTTTGCTATAGACATTTGATGCCTTGCGCCTCCGCTGGAGCTATGGCGGCACGCGCTGCATCAACCCAACTTTATTGGTATATTTCTATAAACATTCAACCCCTTCGGGATTTCCATCGAACCAATAACAATAATCGTTTAAAAAGGGATTAAGGTATCACGCCTACTTTATCCTTAGTGTAGTAGGGTTGGTAAGGTGGATTGCAAATTCGTAACCATGTATGGTGGGATTATAAATCCAGACCAGCAAACCCAAAATAAACCGTTGAAACGGTTATCATTCATTTATTTTCCCTTTACCCACGGTTGAAACCGTGGGCTATGTTTTTAGCACTACCACGCAGCATATACTTCACAATGCAATGTCGATTAGTTAAGGATTTTTAATATTATAACCTTAGACTAATGGGTGAAAATTTCGCAAGGAATGCAAATTCTTATTTCTATATGAATAATTGTTGTAATTTTGAGATAGCAAACAATAGATGGAATAGAAGTTCATCGTTACTGAATTAAAAAATTTCAAGAAGGAGCTAAAAGGTCTTTCTAAAAAATACCCATCTATAATAAATAACGTTGAAAACTTAAAAACCGAATTAGCAGAAAATCCGTTTTTAGGTGAATCTCTGGGAGATAGTTTCTATAAAATACGGATGAAAATAACTTCAAAAGGGCAGGGAAAAAGTGGTGGGGCCAGAATAATTACCAATGTTAAAATAGTGAATAATACGGTTTATCTGGCAGATATTTACGACAAATCAGAAGTAGTAACGGTATCAAAAAAAGAATTAGCTGCTTTAAACAAACAAATTCCTGAATAAAACAATATTTGTATGGTTAAAAAAGAAAGAGAATACGACCGCATACTCCGAGTAAAAAAAATTGCAGAAAAAGAAATCGCAGCGATTGAGGCGATGCAAGCTACAAAGAAGATTTCCAGGCTTAACGATAAAGAAAAACAACTGATTAATCTTTACCGGAGCAATCCAGCTATTTTTGAAGGCTATCTGAAAGCTATATAGCCCCTTTTTGCCGGTTTGCTTCAATGATTTTAAATACTCCATCGGCGGGTAAGGAATGCCTGTCATCGGCATGGGTTGCATCATACAAATGTATATCATCCAACTTCTGGAGTTCGTCTATTATTATCTTAAATTCCTTCATGGCTAAGACAACAGAAAGTTTATTGCTTATATTATAAGTTATGTTTTGTGGATGTGTGCTAACCTTAATTTTATGTTTTAAGACTTTCGTTCTTAGATTTAATACTTCAACTTACTTATTTTTCGAAAGATAAAAAAAGATTTCAGATGTCGCACACTGAAGAAGTGTGGGTCACTGGCACTATATAGTTGTCCCATCCTTGGGAAGTGTGTGACAACTACGATACATCAAACATAATTAAAATCCGCCTGGTTGAAAATTTAAAACCCGAAACCCAGTCCCACCTCTCCCAGTTCAGCCACAGTTTCGTGGGTTTTGAGGAAGGCCGAGATAAAGAATTCTTTTATGGGGCCGTGCTCTTTTTGCACCATGTATAAGTGACCTCCAATTTTTTCATAAAACGGCAGTGCTGGTATAGCTGATTGCTGCAGGTAGTAGCCCAGCTGGAAGACAACGCCTATCCTGCCCAGTAAAAATTCATTGCCTGCAAAAACAGCGCTTTTATAAGCATTCTTTTTCTCTTGGCCTATATCCATCCTGTTATTGCGCAGCCAGGAATAAATGCTCTGGTAATAGGCATAATCCAGGCCTGCAAAAACTTTGTTTTTGCTCCACCATCTCCTGCTCACATATCCTGTGGCTAAGTAGACCGGGTACAATGGGCCACCCGGTGTATAGCTGCTGATATAGGCCATACTGAACCGCCCTTGTATCAGCCAGCGGTTTTTCAATGGCGTCAATTTTCTTTCAATCTGGGGTGGGCGGGATGTAACCGGGAAATACCGGAACCCCAGGTGGAGGCCGGTCATATTTATACCCAGATTGGGTTTGTGGTAAGAGGCATCGGAAATATGGGTGATATTGGCCCCGGCCTGGAGGTCCCAATGCTGGTTGATATGATACCGGAGATCTGTAAGGAAAAAGCCAAAGTCGTTGATGTGGCTGCCAATAGCCACATTTATAGTGTCGACAGGAGTGGTGCGCTGGTAGTGCTTGGTTACATAGCCTATACCATCTCCCAGCCTTATAGTCCACTCCAGTTTTTTGCCACTGATTAAAGGCAAGGTAATGTTTGGATAAAGTCCGAAACATTGGCCGTAAATGGAGTCAATGCCATAATTGATATATGCTGCGCCTATGCCTATAGTAGGGTAATTTCTGCGTTGCTGCCAGGCCTTACTCCCATTTGTTTTCAGTACAAAATTCATTTCAAGCCCGGTAGTCAATGAAGGTATTGGGAGGGTGAATTTTTTCTCATGTTTGATTACTTTTCCAGCTATCACATTGATTTCTGTTCCGAATCCTGACCATGGGGCTGCTTCCTGGGCATACACACGTTCATACTCTGTTGAGGAGTAAAGCCATACGAAAATAAGTATGCAGGCATATCGGAACAAAAATCTGATCATGGTATTGATTGTTGCAAAAGTAATCTAAAAAGTAAGGGATTGAAGCGGGCTGACGCGCTCAGATTATTGCAATTGTTTTATGTAACTTTGCGCCCATGCGCAGACTCGCAGCTATTTTATTCAGGTCTTTTCTACAGGGGCTGTTGCTGTTAAGCCCCATAGCCATTACCGGCTATGTGCTTTATTCAGTTTTCACCGGCATTGATAACCTGATACCTGACTTGAAATGGATGCCCTTACTGCATACCCGGGGGGTAGGTTTTGTGATCATTATTGCTGCAGTAACAGTGATTGGCTATTTTGGTACCCGTTTTTTCATTGGCAAGTGGCTGTTTGATTCGTTTTCCTACCTTATGGAGCATACCCCGGGTGTTAAGTATATTTATTCGTCGGTAAGGGATGTTATTACTTCATTTGTGGGTGATAAAAAACGATTTAATAAACCTGTATGGGTATGTGTTAACTTTAACCCTGAGATATGGAGAATTGGTTTTATGACCCAGCGCGATATGTCTTTCTTAGGTATGGAAGATAAAGTAGCTGTATACATGCCCCATGCATACGCCATATCGGGGTGGGTGATTGTAATAGATGGTAAAAATGTGCGGCCTGCCAGGGAAATGACCGCTGGCGAGGCAATGAAATTTGCCGTAAGCGGCGGTGTAACAACAGTAGAAGAACAGGAAAGCAATGCAAAAGATAAACTTTAATGCCGGGCCTGCACAAATGCCGCCCGAAGTGCTGCATGAAGCGGCCCAATGCGTGAAGCAGTATAAAAAGACAGGACTGTCTTTGCTCGAACTGCCCCACCGGGGTAAAGAGTTTATTGAAATTATAGAAGAGAGCAAAGCCCTTGTGAAAAAACTGTGCGGCATTGGTGATGAGTATGAAGTACTATGGCTGCAGGGTGGGGGCAAGATGCAGTTCTGTATGATACCTATGAATTTTCTGACAGGCGGACGAACTGCCGGATATATTGACAGCGGCCATTGGGCTCATGAAGCTGCTGAGTATGCTATGTATTATGGCAATGCCAGGATTCTGGCATCTTCGAAAGAGCGCAATTACAGCCATTTGCCGGAATGGCCACAAATACCATCAGACCTTGCCTACCTGCATGTTACCACCAATAATACAATTTACGGAACACAGTGGCATAATATACCCAAAACAGAAGTGCCGCTGATAGCAGATATGAGCAGCGATATTTTCTCAGCTAAAACAGATTATAGCCGTTTCTCGGTATTTTATGCGGCAGTACAGAAAAACCTTGGCGCCGCAGGCCTTGCACTGGTGGTGATACGCAAAGATATGCTGCCCAAAACAAAGGTGGTATTGCCACCAATGATGAGCTATGCAAGGCACGCTCAGGAAAATTCGGTGCTCAATACAGCCAATGTATTTGGTGTTTATGTTTCGCTGCTTATGCTGCGCTGGATTGATGCAAGGGGTATTGATGCTATAGAAAAAGAGAATAAGAGAAAGGCTGCGCTGCTGTACGATGCAATTGACAGCAACAGCAACTTTTCTGCTAACATAAAAGAAAAAGCATACAGAAGCCTGATGAATGTATGCTTTTCTGCCAATACTCCGGAGGTGGAACAGGCTTTTCTCGCACTCTGCGAAAAGAACAACATTACCGGTGTGAAAGGGCACCGTTCGGTGGGTGGCTTCAGGGCATCTTTGTATAATGCGGTTACTTATGAGCAGGTGGAGGAACTGGTGGGTGTGATGAAAGGGATGTAATACCTGTAATCTGTTTTTATTTTTTTAATGAAATTGTATGAGTTAATTAAGAAATTCCGGGAATAAAATTTATGGCAAAAATAATACCGTTTAAAGGCCTGAAGCCGAAAAAAGAACTGGCAGAACAGGTGGCAACACTGCCTTATGATGTAGTGAGCGTAGCTGAGGCGAGGGAGTTTAAAAATAACCCTTACAATTTCTATCATGTAACCCGTTCAGAAATTGACATGCCTGAGGCTGTGGATGTGCATAGTATGCAGGTGTATGAAAAGGCGAAGGAAAACCTGGATGCGATGATTGGTAATGGTATTATGGCACAGGATAGCCATCCGTGCTATTATATCTATGAACTGGTGATGGATGGCCGCTCGCAGACAGGCCTGGTTTGTGGCTCATCGGTTGATGATTATAACAATGGTATCGTAAAAAAGCATGAGTTTACCCGGCCTGAAAAAGAACAGGACCGCATTAATCATATTGCCACTACCGGCGCTCAGACTGGCATTGTGTTTCTGGCTTATAACGATTGCGAAAGTGTGCAGCAGATCATTGATAACTGGAAGAAAAACCACCAGCCTGAAAATGATTTTACTGCCCCCGATGGTATACGGCATATATTCTGGGTAGTAGATGAGGAGGCGAGCGTAGCAGCCATTACGAAGGATTTTGCCAGCGATGTTCCATGCACTTATATTGCCGATGGTCATCATCGTGCCGCATCTGCCGCCAAAGTTTGCCAGCAGATGAGGGAAAGCAACTATACTGCAGATGGTAATGAACCATTTAATTATTTTGTTACCTGCATTTTCCCTGCCAGCCAGTTGCAGATCATGGATTACAACAGGATTGCCAAAGACCTGAACGGCAGAACTGCTGATGAATTCATAAATGCGCTTGGAAGTAATTTTGAGATTTCTAAAATTGGTACTTCAGCCTTTAAACCAGCACAACTGCATGAGTTTGGAATGTATTTAGGAGGTTGCTGGTATAAGCTGGAAGCAAAAATGGGTACTTATTCAAGTGATCCTATAGGCATACTCGATGTTACTATTCTGCAGCAGAATGTGCTGGATAAACTGCTGGATATTAAAGACCCGAGAGTGGATAAACGCATTGATTTTGTGGGTGGCATAAGGGGTATGGCCGCTTTGCAGAAAAGGGTAGATAATAATGAGGCTGCGGTAGCATTTTCATTATATCCTGTAACGATAAAACAATTGTTTGATATTGCTGATAGTGGCAATGTAATGCCACCAAAAAGTACCTGGTTTGAACCGAAGCTGAGGGATGGATTGGTGGTGTATATGATAAACTCCTGAAAGATTAAATAGGTAGTATTCGATGGACTACAGGGTTCTGATTCGGGCCGGTTGTTCATTATTTTGAAAGCTTCACTTAAAAGAACTGAAAACTATAAAAACGCTTATTTTATGGAATACAGAAGAATGGGCAAAACAGGATTGCAGCTGAGTGTGCTTTCCTACGGATCATGGGTTACGTTTTCGAAGCAGGTAGATGACTCTGCCTCCGATGCTCTGATGGGCCTTGCCTACGACAATGGCGTGAATTTTTTCGATAATGCGGAAGCATATGAAGGCGGCAGGTCGGAGGAGATGATGGGCCGTGTGCTGAAAAAGAAAAATTGGGACCGGACTACTTACTGTATTTCAAGCAAGGTATTTTTCGGCCTATATGGAAAAGAAAACAAGCCCAACCAGCATGGCCTGAGCCGCAAGCATATTACTGAGGCGTGTCACCAGGCCTTACATAGACTACAAACAGATTATCTTGACCTTTTCTACTGCCACCGGCCCGATCCTGCAACACCGATGGAGGAGGTAGTATGGTCAATGAACATATTGCTGCAGCAGGGTAAAATTCTGTACTGGGGCACCAGTGAGTGGAGTGGGGCTGAGATAATGGAGGCACATGCAGTGGCAGCTAAACTGAACCTGATAGGCCCGGCTATGGAACAGCCGCAATACAACCTGTTTGAAAGGCAGAAAATGGAATATGAGTTTGCGCCAATTTTCCGGAATGTGGGTATGGGCACTACTACCTGGAGCCCTCTGGCATCAGGGTTGCTGACAGGAAAGTATAATAATGGCATACCTGAAGGATCAAGGCTCGGCATAAGTAATTATGCGTGGCTCAAAGACAGGATAATGCAGGATGACAAGATTAATAAAGTAAAAGCCCTGGATAAAGTAGCCAAAGAATTAAATACCTCCTTAGCTACGCTAGCAATAGCCTGGATCATATATAATAAAAATGTGACATCGGCCATACTGGGAGCCACCAAAGAAAAACAACTTACTGAAAACCTTGGCGCACTGGATATATACCCCAAGCTTACGCCTGAGCTAATGAAGGAGATAGATAGCATAATGGGGAATAAACCATCCATATCTTAGCTGGTTTTGTTACAACAGGTCTGTTATCACTTTGAAAAGGTAAAACAAAACGGCTAACGGGCAATGCAATAATAAGCTACTTTTGACGTTTAGATTTATTAATGATGCCAAGGTTTATAGTATTATTTATTATATTTTTATCTGCATGCTGCGGGTTTGAAGCCGGTGCTCAGTCTTATTTTACTGCCCTTGAAGTGGGGTTTTCGGCAGGCGGATCACAATATTTCGGCGATCTGAATGAGCATTATGGTTTTCAGACAATAGGGCCGGCTGGTGGGTTGTACGCACGTGAAAGACTGAATTCTTATATCGCATTGAAATTTGAATCCAGTTTCACCCAGGTAGGATACAATGACAGCTATAATACAGACCCTTACGACAAACTCCGGAACCTGAACTTCAAGAGCAATATTGTGGAGATGGCGGTTCAGGCAGAGTTCAACTTTTTTGCATTTGTAACCGGGGTTAAGGGTCGCAGGTATACTCCCTTCCTCACCGGCGGCATTGGCGCCTTTTTTTATGATCCTTATACTACCTACAATGGCACTAAATATTATCTGCAGCCCTTGGGTACCGAAGGTCAGAATGCAGGCTATGGCAACCGCCGATATACCAGTACCAGCATGTGTTTCCCGATAGGCGCAGGGTTTAAATACTGGTTAAAAGGCGGCGTTAACCTTACACTTGAAATTGCCGACAGGCTCACACTGACCGACTACCTGGACGATGTAAGTACTACCTATGTAGGCGCTTCAAGTTTTGCCAGTAACCCCGTGGCCCAAGCCCTGCAGGACCGCTCTCCGGGCCAGGTGCTGGGCATCACAGGCAAGCAGCGCGGCAATACCAGCAGTTACGACCAATACCTGATGGCAATGTTTAGCATTACGTTCAATTTTACCTCCTACAGGTGCCCGAGCTTTATGAAGTTTGATGATGATCTGAGGGTAAGGCAGTGATTTGAGTCTAAAGTCGTAAGTAGTTAGTCTAAAGTTTCAATCATTGCTCTGAGTGATTGCTTTATTTATTATAATAACACTGCCAAATCAAAACGACCAATTTTTTTGCTGTATCACATAGCAAACCCACCCGCCACATTGGGCCGTTCGGGATGAACACTTAGCTTTAATAATTTGGGATGCACTATCAGGTCCATGTCTTCCATCGGTATTGCTCCCAACAACGGAGTATCACCCATTACCATTGCCCTAACGAAACAAGACCGGTCTTCAAATTCCAGTTTTATAGGGCCTACGTAGGGCACTTCTATTATCTGGCCATTGGCAAGCTTCACATCCCGCTTCTGCAGTTCTTCCAGTTTCAACTGCAAAGCAATCTCATGGGTTATATACAGATAGGTTGCGCCAGTATCCACAATACAATGGGTTTCTAGTGGCTTTAATTCCAGGTTTCTCGCATTGGAAAGCTTTATATTTGCTCCAACTATTCCCATGGTAATTTTTTTGCAAATTTAGGTAAACAACTTCTCTTGCAATTACATGATTTTATTCGCTCAACAAGAATTCACAGTATAAATCATAATTTTCGGTGAAGCCCCGGAACAAGGTCCCGGTTTTTCACCGGGTGGGGTTTGGGGTAGTTATCGACGCATTCACCCATTCCGGATCAAAATGGGCATTATACTTCCTGTAAAAGTTCAAGGCAGGTTCATTCCACTCCAGTACTTGCCAGGCAATACCACTGAAGTTTCTGTCCTGAGCTTCGGCTATCAGGGCGTCCATCAGCAGTTTGCCCAGCCCACGGCCACGGGCCTGTTCGGTTACCAGTATATCTTCCAGGTACATCCTTTGGCCTTTCCAGGTGCTGTAGCGGATGTAATAGAGCGCAAAACCATTTATCACACCATCTTCCTCGGCTACAAATGCCCACCATACCGGGTTGGGGCCAAAACCGCTTTCTATAAAATGGTCCAGGGTTACGGTTACTTCATCAGGAGCACGCTCATATACGGCGAGCTCATTTACCAGTTCCATAATTCTGGCACAATCGTTTGGTTTAGCTTTTCTTATAATTATATCAGCTGGCATGTTCTTTAACTTTCTTTATGCAATACTAAATGGTTGGCGACGTTTATCCAAGAGCAGCAACCTGTAATTTTGCGTTAAAGGAATTAACGGAATTAAATTAGCTGCACAAATTGCAATACTTTTATCTTAATCTTTAAAAAACAAAATTACTGCATGAGCACACAAGCCGAAATACTTTGGGTGGACGATGAAATAGACTCCCTGAAATCACAGATATTGTTTCTGAAAAACAAAGGTTATGTTGTTACACCCGTTACTAATGGCTATGACGCGCTTGAATTGCTGAAAGATAAGATTGTAGATGTGGTGCTGCTGGATGAAAGTATGCCTGGACTTACGGGGCTGGAAACGCTCACTAAGATAAAGGAGATGCTGCCACAGATGCCGGTGGTGATGATCACCAAAAATGAAGCGGAATATATAATGGAAGACGCTATAGGCGCACAGATAACCGACTACCTCATAAAACCGGTAAACCCGAACCAGGTGTTGCTAAGCCTCAAAAAAATAATGGATGGCAAACGGCTGATCTCCGAGAAAACTACTGTGGCTTATCAGCAGGATTTCCGGAACCTTTTTATGGCGCTAAGCAATAATCCTGACCATGAAGAATGGAAGGAACTGTATAAGAAACTGGTATACTGGGAGCTGGAAATGGGCAAAAGCGACAGCGAGGAAATGATGGAGATTCTGCAGTCGCAGAAGCAGGAGGCCAATCAGGAGTTTTTTAAGTTTATTTCTAAAAACTATGCCAACTGGATCAAGACCAATGGCACAACCGGCCCGCTGTTGTCGCACAAGGTTTTTGAGAAGAAGGTGGCGCCCTACCTGAAACAGGGTAAACCTACCTTCCTTGTGGTGATAGATAATCTGAGGCTTGATCATTGGAAAGCTTTCCAGGCCATTATTACAGAGTCTTTCAGGATTGTGGAAGATGATCTGTTTTATAGTATTCTGCCCACGGCTACTCAGTATTGCCGCAATGCCATATTTGCCGGCATGTTGCCGATAGATATTGAAGCACACTTTCCGCTGGAGTGGAAGAATGATGATGAGGAGGGTGGTAAGAACCTGTATGAGAAGGTGTTCCTGGAGAATCAACTGAAGCATCTGAAACTGGATAAACTGAAAACCCAGTACATCAAGATCACCAATAATGATGATGCAAAAACTATGGAAGATAATATTCATAATTGTCTCTCCAATGATCTGACGGTCATTGTTTACAATTTTGTGGATATGCTCTCGCATGCCCGCACAGAGATGGAAGTGCTGAAGGAACTGGCTGGAGATGAGATCAGCTACCGCTCACTTGCTGTTAGCTGGTTTGAGCACTCACCACTGCACAGGGCGCTGAAAAAAATAGCAGATAAGGGCATTCAGGTAATGATAACCACCGACCATGGCAGCGTGAAAGTGAAAAACCCGAGCAAGTGCGTGGGCGACAGGGCTACAACCACCAACCTCCGCTACAAGCACGGTCGCAACCTGCAATATGATGAAAAGGATGTACTGGCATTCCGGGATCCGAAATTAGCAGGGTTGCCAAGGCCCAATGTGAGCTCAACCTTCATTTTTGCCAAGACCGATATTTTCCTTTGCTACCCTAATAACTATAATCATTTTGTCAACTATTATAAGAATACATTCCAGCATGGGGGTATATCGCTTGAGGAAATGATAGTGCCGGTGGTACGGATGGAAAGTAAGTAATGTTTATTATTTAATATAAAAGCCCTGCCATAAAATTAAGGCAGGGCTTTTGTATTAATATTGAGGCCATATTATTGAGGGCTCTGTTTTTTAATTTCCTAAAGCCTCATCAGCTACTGGTACAGCAGCAGGACGGTCGTCGTAGCTCGGGCCATACATACCAGGTACCGGCACATCCAGCAGGCGCAGGTATACACTCAGCTGGCCGCGATGATGCACCAGGTGATTGTAAGCCATGGAGCGGATAACTACCTTCTTGGGCATAGTAAATATTATATGCTCGCCCCGGCGCAACGTCCACATCTTTTCAAAGTCTTCGTCGGTGGCGTTTTCCAGCGCTTCGGTGGCATTCTTTACATTTGTATCATGAAGCTCCAGCAATTCTTCTGCGGTTGGGTTTGTCAGGGGCTTGTAGTCCATTTTCAGGAAATCAAGCTCATCGGCTTTTAAAGTAAAAGCAACCCATCCCGGCAACTCTGCCACATGGGTCGACAGGCGGCCCAGTTTCATTGATTTTTCATGTGGCTGCCAGTCGTTTTTTTCTGTTGGTACTCGCTCCAGCATCTTGCGCGATGATGCGGCTTCCATTTGCAGTTCTGCAATTAAGGCTCTTTTCGTTGACATATATGATTGTATTTTTGTGAAAATTAGCTAAAAAAACGGGCATATCATTTGGGCACTTAAAGAAATTTTTGATGAAGACCAGAAAATTAACATTACAGCTGATCCTAGCGGCATTTGCGGCTCTTTGCAGCTGCAGGCCACGTAATGTTACCTCCAGGGTATTGGTAGCTTTCTACAACTGCGAAAATTTCTTCGATACCATTCACAACCCTTCTTTTTATGACACAGAATTTACACCGGCCGGGAAATACCATTACACCCAAAAGATTTATGAGCAGAAGCTCCGCAACATTGCCACTGTAATTCAGAGTATTGGCGAAAATGTCCAAGTGGCAGTAATGGGCCTTGCTGAAGTAGAAAATGATACTGTGCTTAAAGATCTGGTAGCCCAGCCAGAAATAGCAAGTTTCCATTACAGGTACATTTGGTATAGCGGGCATGATGAAAGGGGTATTAATGTAGCCATGATCTACAATCCGGGTTATTTTATACCTCTGAAGTCTGAGTCGTTGCATGTGATCCTGGATTCGGTAATGCCTGTAGCAGAAGGAAGTAAAATGAATACAAGGGATATTCTTTATGTATGCGGTATACTTGCCGGAGATACGGTAAATATATTCGTCAACCACTGGCCATCACGAACAGATGGCGACTCTGAAAGCAGGCCTAAACGCTTGGTTGCAGCTGGGGTTGTAAAAGAGTGTATCAGTAAACTTCGGATTACTGATTCACTTGCTAAGATTATAGTAATGGGTGATTTTAATGATAACCCTGCAGACAGCAGCATTGCAAATGTATTGGGCGCGTCAGAAAGTAGAAATAGTGGACTTTTTGATCCTTTTAAAGCGATTTATAAAACGGGGGAAGGCACAGAATTGTTTAACCATAGTTGGAATTTATTCGACCAGGTAATTATTTCTAAAGGGCTATTAACCACCACTGCAACACACCTTAGCTATGACAGTGCGGGGATTTATAAGCCAGATTTCCTTACTGACCACCACAAGGGGCATGAAGGTGAACCTTTCAGGAGCTGGCTTGGAAATTTTTGGCTTAACGGATACAGTGATCATTTTCCGGTTTTGCTTTACCTTAAAAAAGTAGGCGGGTGATTAGGATAACAGGAATTTGAAAAAGTGGGAATGTGCCAGATTCGTGTAAAAATCAGTAGGGGAAAATATAGATTCAGGATAAAAAGATTCGCTGATAGGCTAGTCATGATTTACGTGAATAGATAATGATGATCCAGGCCATGAAGATGTAAAGTTTGGGTAGTGTCCCAGTTTGAGCATTCCTCATTCTCAATACTAATTTTGCAATTATCTTTGTCATTCCTAAAATCCAAAGGAAATTAATGAACACTTTTTTGTGGGTCTTACAGGGTATTTTAGCAGCCTTTTTTATTATGCCTGGTGTTGGTAAAATTAGCGGTAGCAGAGAAAGCCACATTGCTGACGGACATATTAAACCAGACGGGAATTTGGTTCCTATTCGTATGCTCGGCTTACTAGAGCTATTGGGATGCGTAGGCATCATTGTGCCTTGGCTGACAGGGATTGCGCCAATTCTTACACCTGCCACAGCAGTTGGTTATTCCCTGATAATGATAGTGGCTATCATTAACCACACGATAAAGAAGGAATATAAAATGTTACCTATGCTTACTACGATTCTGATAATGACTTCGGTAGTGGCGTATTACAGGTTTGCTTCTATCAACAGATAAAAATTCAAACTGAGACAATACCAAAGTTTGCAATTTCTTGTTTAAACAGAATTGTTGTTGTATCATTGTAGTAAGAAAAATAATGTTGATATGAGACTGCTGGTACTTTTGTTTGCTGTGGTAATGTTTGCATCCTGTGCGCCCAAAAATTGTTATATGTGTATTACTACTACGTCGGTAGGTTATACCGTCAATACTATTGATACTGTTATGAAATGCGATTTTACATCAAAGGATGCCAATACCTATCAAAACGACCATACCACTAATGCTCCGGCACTTACTTACTTCAATGAGCCGCCATGTGCCTCTTGCACTACCGTTGCCACAAGGTGTGAAATTCCCACAAACTAATCAGTTCATCTGCTTTAAGAAAGAATAAAAAAATACCTGGAATAATCCAGGTATCAGATATGTGGTTTTAATTTTGGATGTAATTTATTTCAGTTCCGCATCTTCAATCAATACTTCGAATAAGTAACCATAACCGAAGTCCTTATTCAAAACGACTTTACCCTCAAGGGTTACGATATCGCCGTTTTTAACCGTAGCTGCCGAAGTTATTGTAAGATCGAATTTTCCGTTATTTTCTGTGCCATCCTGCAGGTGTATCCAGTTTTTGTTCATGATTTCAGCGCTGAATTTGGTTACCTGGCCTTTTATTTTCACAGATTTACCAGCATAAGAATCCTTCCTGGAAAAGAGTTCTGCAATGGTAATGCAATCTTTCGGAACGACTATTTTGATATCCTTTTTCACTTCTGGTGCCGCTTTGCGCGTGTAAGGCTGCGAACCTGTTTGCCCGCCATGAGGATTAGCGGCAACCGCGGGTTTACTGCCTATTGGTTCGGTGCTCACACCTCCCAGAAACAGTACTAAATCAAAAGTGCGGTGCAGCTCCTTACTTTCAAACTGCTGCATCGGCAGGCCTTCCGAGTAATAATAAGTATCGCCGGCCAGCGCCTGCATAGATGGCACTGCCAGCCATTTCAATGAATCTGATTCTTTTACATGCAGATAAGTATAGTTGGATGTCTGTATTACCTCCGTAACAACTACTTTATGGCTGGCTATGTGTTTGCCATCAGGTATTCTCGCCACGGAGGCCTGGGTCGTTAAAACAACCAATGGTATAAGGACTGTTAAAAATGATATGATCTTCATTATATGAGCATTTAAAGGAACTACCGGAATTGATCTTTTCCCGGTACAATATTACATCGCCATCTATATTTCATGGATGAAAAATGTCATGTTTTTTGATGATTAAGGTCATTATTTGCAGGCTCAGCCATAGATACTTTTACACCTGTTTTACAAGAAAAAATGAATCAAAGCCGGGAATAATTAAACTAAACAGAATTAAACAAATACCCGGTTGCCAGGCTGAAATTTAAATTCTAAAAGCAAAAACCAAACGGATGAGAAATACAAGAGGTAGTACAATTATAGTAATATTCCTGCTGGGTGTCTTTTCTGTTTTTGCCACATCGTGTGCCAGCTTTATGCACAAGAAAGCAAAAATAAAAAAGAGTGAGGCTATATTTTACCCGCCGCTGCCCGATACTGCGCATCTGCAATATCTCACCAGTATAAGTGGCAGTGACTTTATGGGCAAGCGTACAAAATTTGCCACCTTTATTATGGGGGCTGAAGATGTTTCGAATATGGTAAAGCCATATGGAATGAACATCAGTAATGGCAAGCTGTATATATGCGATCCCGGAATAGGAGGGCTTGAAGTTATAGATTTCAAAAACAATAAGTACAGCAATTTCACACCGGGAAGCACCGGGCAGCTAAAGTCACCGCTTAATTGCTTTGTTGATAAAAATGACTTTCTATATGTAGCTGATCCGGGCAGGCATGAGCTGGTGCTATACGACAGCCTGGGAAATTATACAGGGAAAATTACAGATACCGGTAACTTCAAACCTACCGATGTTATGATTGATGGTGATGAACTGTGGGTAACCAATCCGGACAACCACAGGCTTAATATCTATGATAAACATACCAAACAGTTGTTGCGCTATTTTGCCGGAGACTACGGCCCCGGCGATGATGGTTTTTTATACTCGCCGTACAACATCTTTATTACTGCGGATATAGTTTACATAACCGATTTTGGAGATTTTAAAATCAAGAAATTCGACCGGTCGGGTAAGTTCATCTCGGCTATTGGTAGCTACGGCACCGGTGTAGGCCAGTTTGTAAGACCCAAAGGCATAGCCTGCGACAGGGACGGTATTCTTTATGTAGTAGATGCGGGTTTTGAAAACGCGCAGATGTTCAATGAAAAAGGGCAGTTG
>Ga0214164_1001143_pt1 | contig 15633 bp, 32 predicted proteins | sample TroBogepilimnion_13_FD_153003 | JGI IMG/M metagenome (GOLD analysis project Ga0214164, IMG submission 153003) | Freshwater microbial communities from Trout Bog Lake, WI - Practice 03JUN2009 epilimnion v4 | ecosystem: Environmental > Aquatic > Freshwater > Lake > Epilimnion/Euphotic zone ...
TTAGTCTTGCCGTGAGGTTTTGGTTTACCATCATCATCCAATAAAACAAATACAATTTTGTCTATTTTAATGATAGTTTTCTTGGTGTCTTTATTTCTTACTTCACAGGATAATGTAACAGATGTGGTTCCGAATGAAACTAATTCACAACCAATTTCAGCGATGTCACCAGTTTTAGCTGTGTTGACAAAATTAATTTCACTCATTGCTTTGGTAACAATATTCTTTTGGCCCAATTGACATATCGCAAAGATAGCAGCTTCTTCATCAATCCAAGCAAGAACACGACCTCCAAATAAAGTTCCACGAGCATTTAAATCCTCTGGTTTAATTAATTTTCTTGTTCTAAAATTCATTGTATAAATATTTTTAAAACCCATTAAAAAATTTGAAATCTAATATTTTTGCAACTTTAATTACTGAATCCCCTATATCAATCTCAACAACTTCAACAAAAACTTCTTTTCCTATATCTGTTGTTTTCAAATTATCCCATTGATTACGATCGATTACTAATGTCGCTATGACGGAATTGTTTACGGATGGGAATCTAATTCTCCAACCTAATCTATTACTTCCGGCATAAGTTTCAATTGTACCTCTCATCATAATTTTAGGTATTTTTTTTCTTCTTTACTATAGAAAATTGAATATTGTTTCATATAATTGAACATAGTTCTTTTATTAACTCCACATTTATCAGCAGCAATGGCTATTGTTGCGGAAGAGTTTAAAGATTTTAGAACTAATCTAAATCTATGATAATCAATATTTAAAATTTCATCCATAATAAAATATATCCTTGTTCTGGCACAACTTTTAAGCCCCTTTGGTTACCTTAACGTATTAAAAAATCAAATTTCCATCAACTTACAAACGTAAGGCAGGTAACCTATGTCTATCCCAACCGCAAGGCAGATATACATTCTGCTAATCTCCTTTGCTGTTGACGGATTCTATTTTGTTCATAAGCTTGTAACATTTCACCATATAGTTCATTTGATATTCGCATACGTTCAATACGTTGTCTTTCGGATTCTTCTGGTGTAAAATAGTTATGTGGAATATAGATAGATGCCGTCACAGCCATCATTCCGTCCATTGTATTGAGTGTTCCTATTTTTGAATATCCTCTGAAAAATTTAAATGGTGTCATATGTGAAATTTTATGAATGCGTAAATTCCAACTGGTGTTGAATACATATTAAATTCATTTAATATCATCTCAAGTTGTGATGTGTCTTGTGTTATTTGGATTCCGTTAAAAGTTATTGTTTTAATATAGATTGTAGAATTCCTAAAGGTATTTAAAAACCTATTAAAATTTTCATCGTAGAAGAAATTTAATCTATATATAGTGCCACCGATTTGAAGCACGTCAGGATGGTCAAGAGGCACAAAAAACCAATTACCCCAACTACTAGCTGTGATTTTCGAATTTCCTTTGAAAAATTTAAATGGTTTAATCACTCTCAATCCAATTAGTTCGTTCAGTAATTATTGCACACATCTCGGCTTCTACATCAACACCATTCCAAGCGTTATCCATAATTTCTTGAATTAATCTTGTTATAGAAGGATCACCCATAAGATTAAAAACCTCATTAACTTTATTTATGATTTCTTCATTACTATAAAAATTATTTTTATTTCGAAACAAACGAACCATTATTGGGAGCATATACATTATTGGGATCATATATTCTGCACGATTATCTACCCTTACTCTTAAAATATTTTCCATAATGTAATCGTATGTTAAATCTAACGCATTGACTAATAAATCAATATTTGTTGCGCCCTCCAATAGACCAGTTCTTTGCCAGTCCAAAGTTTTTTTACCATTAAAAAATTTAAAATGTCTCACCTCTAAAAAATTTAAAATCTTTCATCATCACCACCATTTTCATAACATCTTTCACACATACCACCCATATCCATTCCACTACCAGTTGCGGAGATACTTCTTCCACAATACTTACAGAATGCTCTACTAAAAATCTTAATTAACTTTTTCATATTATAACATTGTTATTTCAATAATCTTATCATTGGGTTGAATTGCATCAATAACATCCAAACCTTCGATAACTTTCCCAAAACAAGTGTGATTGCGATCGAGATGTGATGTATTGTCGCGACTATGACAAATAAAGAATTGGCTTCCTCCTGTGTTTCTACCCGCGTGAGCCATACTTAATACACCTCTATCGTGGTATTGTTTCTCAGCGTTTACTTCACAAGGGATTTTATAACCAGGTCCACCAGTTCCATTACCAATTGGACAACCACCTTGGATAACAAAGTTTGGGATAACTCTATGGAATGTTAAACCATCATAGAATTTTTTGTTGATAAGGTCTTTGAAATTGTTAACTGTAATGGGTGTTTCTTGGTCATATAACTCTACAACCATATCACCACGTTGTGTGCTAATTAATACTTTGCTCATAAAATTTTTGTTTGTAACCACAAATTTATGGAATATTTTTGAATATTCCAAAACTTTATTTATTTTTGTGCAATAAAATTAAAAATAATATGAAAGTAAGGGCATTATGTAATCTCTTCCACGGAGTGACAGGCGAACGGACTTGTTGTGTGGGACAAATATATACTGTAAAACAAATCGTAGAAGACCCTGAATGTGTAGATTTTGTTGCAAATGGTATTCCCCCAATGAGAGGGAAATGTTATATATTCGAGGGTATGGATGGTCTTGTGCATAGAGGAGAGTTATTTGAGGTAGTTTCAGATGATTTTAAATTTTTTAAAGGTAAATAAATTATGGTATTAAAATTAAATGGTCAATTTCTAATAGATAGCATTCAGATTTCTTATCAAACCAGATCCAAAGGAATCACCAGCATCGTGGTAATCAGAGAAACCGGCAAGGCTTTCCAAATCCTAAGGGAAGATGGCACAAAGTTTTGGTTCCTAAAAAATTGGGATGTGGATATTCTTGAAAGAATAAATTAAAAATTATTTGGAATATTCAAAAAGATATCATAATTTTGTCAAAAATATCCAATTATGAGTGCTAATATTAATGTTATTGAACTTTTCGCCGGTGTCGGCGGATTTAGATTGGGCCTTGAAGGTTATAATGGAAAATCGGCCACATCTAATTATAAAAACGATTTAAAGCCCAATTACAAGGTTGTATGGTCAAATCAATGGGAACCTTCAACCAAGGTGCAAAGGGCCGCTGATATCTATAAGGAAAGGTTTGGCGACATTGTTAATGAAGATATCACAACAATTAATGTGAATGATATTCCAAATTGTGATATGCTTGTGGGAGGATTTCCTTGTCAGGACTATTCTGTTGCATCAACATTAAAGAACTCCAAGGGATTAATTGGAAAGAAAGGGGTATTATGGTGGTCCATTCATAATATTCTTGAGAATGCGAAAACTCCGATTAAGTATTTGATGCTTGAGAATGTGGATAGACTTCTAAGTTCACCATCGGGTCAAAAGGGAAGGGATTTCGCCATCATTCTGCAGAGTCTTAACCAACTCGGTTATGGTGTGGAATGGAGAATTATTAATGCTGCTGACTATGGTTTCCCGCAGAAAAGAAAGAGGGTTTTCATTATGGCTTATCATAAGAGCACAAAATTATTCAGATCTCTAAATGAGGATTGGTTGCAAGATGGGGTGTTAGCCACAGCTTTCCCGGTATACGAGGTTCAAAAAAAGCAAATAAGCAATTTCAAACTACCCAGTGATATTGTGGATATTTCAAAGAACTTCAACGCCAAATCAAATGCAACGCCGTTCGAAAACGCGGGAATGATGGTAAATGGTATAATAAGCACCATCAGAACAATTCCCGACTATAATGGAGTTAAAACAAATCTAAGGGATATTTTGCAAACTGGTGAGATTCCAAAGGAGTTTTATATAGATAATGAATCATTAAACAGATGGGAGTATCTTAAAGGGGCCAAGAAAGAACAAAGATTCACAGCAACGGGCGTGGAGTATGAATATTCGGAAGGAGCATTATCTTTTCCCGATGATTTGGATAAACCGAGCAGAACAATTATCACAGGAGAGGGTGGAACTTCGGCCGGAAGATGCAAACACGTGGTTAATACGGATAAAGGTATGAGAAGACTCACACCAATTGAACTTGAAAGGTTGAATATGTTCCCTGACGATCATACCAAGTTCCAAAAGGTTTCGGATACACAAAGAGCGTTTCTAATGGGAAATGCGCTTGTTATCGGGGTGGTGGAAAGAATCGGGGAAGTACTTGCAAATAAAATATAAAGATGGTCAGGTAGCTTAATGGTAAAGCAGGAGTACCTCCAGTGGATAAAGAGTATACGAGACGGGTGAAAGTTCCCATTCTTAGTTGACTACCACTCTCCTTTAGAGGTCCTTTTAGGGATACAGGTTCGAATCCTGTCCTGATTACTTATTCACCAATTTAAAAAATAAAAACCATGAGCATTAAAAGAGGAACACTATCAAAAGCGGGAAAACCAACAAAGTTTACAGTACTGTTGTATCTAAATTACTTCGAACTCGGAGGAAAGATTACAGACAAGAAAATCAATCCGATCATTGCAACAAAATTGCAGGAGATGATGGGTTGGGAAGATAACAGTGGAATATTATGTTTGAACTGGGGTTTGGAAAATGATTCAAAGAACAGCACAAAGAATAATAACTACCATTTTGTAATGAAGGAAGCAAGAGATATTGCTTGGATGATTTACAGTAAATGCGCTTAAAGCGAAAAATAACCTATGAAGAAATATATCATTCAAACAGGTGGTATGGGAGCGGAATGTTATATCCATCCGATCACAGAAGAACAACATTCCCAAATAGTTGAACGTGGAGATATTGATGAGCTAAGACAGGAAGACTTTGAAGAGATTCTGAATATGGAAGTTATTGATGAAAGCAATAATACCATTTCGGGGATGTACTTGGACAATGAAGCTTATTATGTAACCATAATGGATGAAGATAATAATGAGGTAATGGTGTTGGATGATAATTGGTACCCAGATGAATTTGGCGATATGGTAACGGTATGTAATGGACCCGAAAAGTATTTCATTGTTGAAGATAGCATCAAAGGAGATTTCCAAAGGTATATATTGGAAACCGAAGAGGAGTTTGATGTGGAGAAACTAATGACGGTTGTAACGGAAATTGCTGAATCCATTTGGCTTGTAAGCGGATTGGTATATGATGGGGTTGTTTTGGAAACGGATAAAGAAAATGGATGGGGAGATTATTGGGGCAAAGGTAGATATTTTTATATAAATTAAATTAATATATACTTCATTGGGATATTTAAAAAGGATGAAGATACTAATCACAGAGACACAATTTAAATCATTAATGGAATCAGGAAGATATATTGATTTACCTGTGGAAGACCCAAACATAATACTTGAGGTTTGGGAGGAAGAGTCGAAGATTGTTTTGGATAGGATTGTTATTCCAATGGAATTAAGAAAACAAGGAATCGGTTCCAAGATTATGAGAATGGTATGCGAATATGGTGATAAGGTAAATAAACCAATTTATTTAACTCCCTCCACTTCTTTTGGAGGTTCTTCGGTTAATAGATTGAAAGAGTTCTACAAGAGATTTGGTTTTGTAAAGAATCCAGAGTCTGGTCCTTTCAGACACGTAATGGTTAGATATCCGGTGTAGAGTTGATTTTCAGGATATTTATATTCTATGGGACAGAAATTTATTATATCAGAATCAGAAAGAAATAGAATCCGTGGGTTGTATGAACAAACAACTCCGCCTCAATCAGGAGATACTCAACAACCTCAATCTAATCCAACTTCAGGATATAAAAGTAAACATATTCAGGATGTCCCTACTGATAAAATAGTTGGTCAAATAAAAAGAGTTGGTCAGCAATTTGCTTCCATTAAAACCAAAGATGATAAAAATTATGTCTTAGTTTATAAGGATGTAACTTATACAAGAATGGATGAATTTAAAGCAATATCATTTGAGGCTGATCCAGATACATTCAGAGATTTGAATAATATCTTTAAAAACGCTTTCACTGCCCCTGATAAAACAAGTAAAACGATTAATTTGGATTCAAATCAAATTACATTGGATACGCGAAGAGTAAAGTTATTCGGTTTGGGTAAAGACCAAGCAGAAGTAAAGGTTTCTATTACAGGCCAAGGAGTTACCGGTGTTTTCTATATCGGTCTTAAAGAGGTCGATACTCTATTCCCCACGAATTTACAGACAAATCAAAGTCAACCAATTAAAGAATAGGATTTAACACAGTCTCCCAATCAACCAGTTGTTTACCATTTCAAAAAAGAAAGAATCGAAGGTTTCGGTGGTGATATGAGTGCTGATGGCACAATCACAATCAATAATGACACTATAGAAGTTGTTAATACAGTAAAAGGTAAATCTGGTACTAAACTTTATAAGATAATTAATAAGTCACAAACCGATACGGGAAGTAATTACCAATGCACATCAGAAGGTAATAACGGTGGTTATGATAAAACCCAAATATCTATCGCTCCTACTATCCATACAGCTATAATTTTAGGTATCAATTCATTCAGCGGTCAACAATATAAAATGGTGTTAACTTTGCAATAATCTTATTTCATTATGAAAACAACCCACCAATTCGGTGGGTTTTTATTAAAAAAATATCATAAAAAAGATTGCAATATCAATAATATTCCTATCTTTGTGGTATAAAATAAAAATATATGAAAAAGTTATTATTAATTATGGGTTTAATTACGTTAGTGTCTTGTAATTCAGGAACTAACCAATCTTCAAATGTTCCTTCTTCTGAAGAAAAAACTCAAACAGATACCCCTTATGTTAAAATTAACCAACCAGAAGCCAAAGTCATATCTTCAAGTAATATTAATTTTAGTGTATTAGTATTGAAATATAAAGGAAAAATTTTAACAGTTGGTTCGGTTGAACCTTGGGGTACGAGTTATGATATATATTTTAACTTCGATAAAACATTGATTCCGTCAGATGAATTAGTGAATCTTCTAACAAAAAACATACTCTCCACAAATTTAGATAACAATTCCAAAGTTACATTAGTTTATTTTTGTGATAAACTTCCTGCTTTTAATAGATATGAAAAAGTTCCTGATGATTTTACAATTACAAGACAAACATATGATTTAAAATAAAAATAACACCTGAGAGCACCACCGAAAGGGGGTGCGTTTCTGGTACCCACCCTGCAAGCGAGGGCTCCACTAGGGAGTCCGAGCGTATAGTTACTCATCCCCATTTACCCCCTAAATGTATTACGGGTTTTTTATTTTGATGCATATGAATTCCCACTTTACCCCTTATAGTATATCCATTTAGGTATAAAAATCCCACTTGTATTACAGCCTGAAGCCGACCGCAGGGAGGCGTAATTTATTGCCGTTTTTGATAGCGTAATACGGGTTTTTTTTGCTATCATTTTATCGTACCTTTTCCGGAGTCAGAAATTCCCACTTGTAATACGTAAATGCCTCTGGTTGTATTACAATCGCAAAAAGTGGGAAATTGTGGGGAAAAGTGGTAATACGTGGGGATTGTCCCTTGTTCGAATCGAGGACCATTTTCTAAAAATATACAGATTATACTTGTATAAGTATTACGCTCGCCCCCTATGGGGGCTCGCTTCATCCCACTATAATGTCATACATATACGGCTTATACTTGTATATTGTAATACACAGATATATCGGTTATATTGTCATACGCGACCCCCTGCTGTTTAACGGGATGAAGCGGACCGAAGGTCCGCGTATAATTGTATACAAAAATAATGGGGATATTAATCTACCTGAAGCGAGACCGATAGGTCGAGCGTATAATAATATAACATTTATACTTGCGGTCCTAATAAAGTTATTAACACGGTGTGGATAAGTATACAAGTATCCTTGTTATATTTGTATATATAAGTTGACCGGATGAGGTCTGAACTTGCCAGAGAACATTTAATTTTTGCCAGACAAGTTTTTGACCGGATTGATTATTACGCGGACCTTCGGTCCGCTTCATCCCGTCTATTTTAATTTATTTAATGCGCCACACTTAAGCGCGCTGTCCAGTACAAATCAATTAACCTGGGATGAAGCCCCGCAACGCGGGGCGGGGTTAACCGGTCAATTTAATTTATTTGACCGGATAGTTGACCGGTTTATGGGAAGTTGACCGGATGGGGACGGGACACAAAAAAACCTGATCCATTACAGACCAGGTTCTTCTTAAACCGGGGGAAGCTTATGCGGTAGCTCTTGATAATTCGGCTTGACGGCGGAATGCTGTCGCTGCTTTCTTACTAGAGAAATTACGGCTCTGTTTAACCCCATCTACGCTAATGCGCACACGGTAGCTAAATCCGTCGAAATAAATGTTTCTTGATACTGGTTCGTACACTGAAGCGCGAGTTTTGGCGCGAGTGCTACGGTTTTTGGTTGTTGTTACTTTCTTCATATAAATTGTTTTATATGTAAAAGATAAACAAAATAATTGGATTAAAAAAATAAAGGGCAATATTTTTTTCAGGATTCTCATAGGAGGGGCTATTTTAATTACTTTAGAATGTCGTCATATCTTTTGGAGAATCTATCTCCCCATTTATCATACATATAGTCGAAGTACCTGTGCTGTTTACTTTTGGTGTACACCAGGTCCAAGAGATAGAAGTCTAATATCCAGTCTATTTCTTTTAACACACGTTTAACAAATTTCATATGGAAGTAAAGTTTTGGCCGGGATCTGGGAATCTCGGGATGAAGCGGCCACGTAGTGGACGCGGGATTACTATCGCTTTAATGCATCAATAAGTCTGCGGTGACCCTTCAGGGACACTGTCTCTTTTACAGCATCTTCCATCGAATCAAACGTTTTGTGAAAGTGCACAGTTTGTCCACCGTCAGTAGAATACCAAACTTGGTACCCTTTGCTGTTCACACGGATTTCTGTTGCCATATTATTATAATTTAAAAAGCAAAGATACGGGGATTTCCCGTATCAATGCGTAGGTATATATACTGAATTTAGAATTCTTCCTCCTCCTCGTCTTCATCATCGCCATAGAAGTACCCTTGGTCAGGACAGTTTTCAGGACCCTTTTCGTCATACGGCCATCCGTCAGCTGATTCAACCAAGTTTGGATACAGCACATTAGTTGTGTGCATTCCGCTTGGATTACCCTCGAAGCATAGGTTGATACCCCTACTTCTTAGCTCATCCTCTCGTTTCTCCAAGTCCTCGATCGATTCGTCAGGTTTAAGACCGTTCATCTCCGCAAGTAATACGTAGTAGTCCTTCCCGCCGAAGACGCCATAGCCCTCGTAGTTATCTTCGTGATACACGTTACCCTTATCGTCGATCATATCGACAGGGAATGTACTTCTACCACTATAATGGTTAGCGATAGATTTGTCTGTGTCTTGAGTCATCCAACTGAAAAATCCCATAATTTTAATTTTTTGATTGTGAATACAAATGTAATACCTTATTTAGAATATTCCAAATTATTTTGTGATATTCTTTAAACTGTTTTCGATTTCAACATCCATTGCTGCAACTAACTTTTCTTTGGCTATGGACATAAGCGCTTTGTTTTTCTCCAATTTGCTGATGTCGGTTCCAAAGATATTTGTAAGACCGGCGATAACCCTAATGTCTTTGGTTGCTGTATGAGTCCTGTAGAAGGTTGTTCTTGCATAGATATAATCCCTCAGGATCGTGAGCTTGATGTCTTTAATGTTCTCACGGGTTCTCATTTGCATAATCACCTGTTCAAGGTCCGCCAGCTTCTTGAATGTGTTCAGGTTCTTGTCCACCAGCTTCGCGTAATCCGCTGTGTACTTCTTAAGCTCCTTGGAAGCTTTTAATTTTGACCCGGTGTTAACGAACGTATGGTACCCGCCGACTCTTGTCTTGGTCCCAACGATTTCCACAAATACACCGTCGATTGTTTCATTTACTCTGCCCATCTTATTTTATTTTGTTTATTTGTTTTTTAAATCTATCATAATTGTCCGGCGACCACAGGGTCGTATCAATTTGATTTGTTTCCCGCTTCGGCGGGTTTAATACTATTCCGAGCTGCGCAGCCCAACCCTGAACTGAATCAGGCCTGCGATCGTACGCCACTATCGAAGATTTAATTCGTAGGTTCTTATTGAATTCGAATTCCATTTTAATTAATTTAAGAATGATAAATTGGTGTTTAGTACGTTTTTTCCCTCGTTTATTAATTTGTCATATGCTGTTTTCAAGAATTCTTTACCCTTATGATGCTTTACTATCTCACTGATAGTAGCAGCTTTATTACCCAACTTAAAGGAAACAATTTGGTATGACAACTTACTTCCATAACAAATTCCTTTGTCGAAATTCTTTATTAACTTCTTGTCCTCTTTGGCGGATAACCAATTTTCAAATAGATTATCTACGTAGTGCTCCAAATTCATATCAAGAGACCATTCGTTCTCCGTCCCTTTGTCAAATACAATTGGTGGGAGCGTATTACAATAAGCCTCCACTGCAAGAAACTTATCTTTGCATCCATCATAAAAGTGGGTGCTTGTACTTCCGCCGTGTCCATCATTACCGCAATAACCGATTTTCTTCCCGTCGCAGAATATATCTGCTCTAAAACAATTAGTTTCCTCCGAAGCCCATTCACTGAACTTAATGTTCTTTAATTCGATTTTCATATAATATTATTTTTTACAAACAAAGATAAGGGGAATATTTGTATATTCCCCAAATGATTAAGGATTTTTTTTTACCACGATGCTTCGTAATAATAGTCACCATTATCATCTTGCAATAACCCTTCAAAGATTTCTATGGTGCTGTCAACATTTTTTCTATACCAATCATCGATTTCACCGCCCCCAAAGAAAAAACCTTGCGTTGGTGGTAACGATTCCATTACCTCATCTTCACACTGATAAGTTGATACCTCATAATCCTTACCATCCCAATCCTGTAATACCTTAGTGGTTTTCTCCGACTTGTCAATTACATTCTTCACTTGTTTCAGGATGTCAGTAATCTTTTGGAGTGTTTCAATGCTCACATACATTTCTTTGCAATCGTCCGTACCATCTGCACATTCATTTACAAACCATCCGTGCAATGCATTGAATTTGCGCCAGTAAGCAACTTCCTCCACGATGTAAGAAATTCTTTTTGGATCGATGTCAGTTCTTTTTTTACCGCCTTTCTTAACGGTGATTGTATGTTTCTGCTCGGGTTTCATATGATCCCAATTCTTAACATAACTTTTTTTGGTTAGATACATGTCTAATCCCATAATTGATAATTTTTATTTGATTAATAATAAGAAACAAAGATAAGGGGAATATTTGTATATTCCCCAATTTTTATGCAGGAATTTTTTGATACTTCGCAACATACTCCGCAGGAGTTCCACGAAACAATTCTTTTGGTCTTCCATTGTATGGGTTGTTATACGCCACATATGTAATACTTTTATCCTCAAACCTGATGATGATGTCATACGTGTAATCCTCACCGCATTTCCCCCTGTGAGTTAGTGGGTGAATATATGTATTACCTGCGCTGTCACCCTTTAATCTGCTAATTAATTGAGCTGCTAAGCATCCTGCACCGTTAAAGATTAAACCTGTATCGTTCATTCCGATACCATTAACTACTTTCCCACCTGCTAACCATTCAGCTGTCTCTAAAGGATGGCCGTCAGGATAACCGTCGTACTGTACATAAACTAAAACTAATTTGTTTTCTTTTACTTTACCTGTTTTCTCATCTTTGAATTGTTCGATAACGCGGTAGGTTGAACGAGTTCCCATAATTGAAAATTTTTGTTTGATTAATAATAGAGCACAAATATACAACTGTTATTTGTAATAAAAAAATATTTTTGTTATAATTTTGTTAAAGGAAAATTGACCGGATTTCAGGGATGAAGCCCGCGACAGCGGGCGGGATTAACCGGTCAAGAAATAGTTGACCGGATCAGAAGTTGACCGGATGAGGTACCTGAAATAAGTAAGCCCCGTGTTACCGGGGCCTCTCCTATATTACTCAACCAAATCAAAAACAATTAATTTGTAACCTTCAGGGATTGTTTTTTCTACACTAATCACATTCCGAGCCCACGACCCAATTAGATCTCTTTCACCCCTAAAATCCCCGCCACCTCGACCATTACCTTCGCAGGTTAACAGCGGTAAAGGATGGATCCTCCAACCGTCATTATCAGGGACCGTCATTTTATCAACATACTGTTTTTTGGTATGATTTACCAGGTAGCGATAAATCGGGTCCACCATTCCTTTGGGTGGTTCTATTTTATTTCTGTCCTTGCATCTGTCATACACTTTTGTTTTTTTATCTTTGTCGGCGTAATCTCCTGCCCAAACGATTGGAGTTTTATAAAACTTCCCGTGTGGCATTAAAAGATTTTCAACCGCACCAACGAATTCATTGAGCATCCAACTATGCTCCATTAATTTAAGTCCTGAGCCGTAATCGTGTGAATATACCCACGCTTGAACTCCTTTTTTGTTTTTGCTTAAGAAAGCAGGTTTGTAATACTGTCCCATTTTAATTTGATTTTGATTGTTAAATAATAAAGCAAAGATATAAAAGTATTTTGATTATACAAAATTTATTTTTAAATAGATTGATTTGTAAGTAATTCTAATTGATATCTTCCCTCATCGTTCTTTAACAGGTGCATAGCCATCGACTCGATATCGTGGGCTCTGCCTCTCTGCTTATCCTCCTCAATCATTGCAGGTAATTCTTTCTCATAATCGATGATAGCATATGCATCGGTTAATGTAATGTTTTTATTCTTGCGCATCCATAGCGCAATATCTTGTCTAATTTGTTTCATATTAATTCAATTTAACTTTTGATTCAATCCACTGTAAAATTTTATCGCTGTAATAACTGGTCGTTAACATATTAAGATATGTATCAATACCCCAACGGCTGTTTTGACTATCTGCACGGGTTAAATTACGGCTTAATTCCTTTGCATTTGATTGATTACTGGCTCTCGAGTAACCGGTCGAATTGTCCCATTGCTTTGATATTACGGTAACTTCATTACCATTTATTTCAACTGTTATGATCCCGCCAACGGCGTACTCGCCGAGCTTAAAAGTTTTTTGTGCTTTCATTTTAATTAATTTATTGTATTACAAATTTAATTTTGCTGTCTAATTTTTTGCGGACTGTCTTAAATTTAAGCCCAACAATTACATTCTTGCGGTCGTGGTATCGCATATCATATGCATCTCCGTCAATTACTTTCAAGCCCCAAAACTTTGCAGGTACTTTTTTAAAGACCACTGCAACCCTTATTTTGTTTTTTATAGCTTTCATACATTCGTCAATATTGTAACCGCTAAAGCTAAAAGTAAGGTCGTAATTTTTATACTTTTTTGTCAACTCGATTCTACTATAAACTTTCGTATAATCGTAAAATTGAACATTCGGAAATAATTGTAAGATATTAATTGATTTCAAACCTTTCTTAATATAAAACATTTCAGGACTAATATCTGATGTGTTATTCAAACGTACACTAAATTTATAACCTAATTTATCGGCTTTCATTTTAGTTGTAATTATTTCGTCAATCATCCAACGCATAAAAAATTCTCGTTCCTCAAAAAATAACTTTGTTTTCAATACACGGCTTTTATTGATAGCTTCATCACGCATTGACATTCTATTCATCCCTGATTCATTTAAACAAAGGGCTGTACATTCTGTATTTCGCTTCGGACATACCTCGTAACCTGATAGCTTTGCAGGTGCTAAATAAAGGGAGTACGTCAATTCGTTGTAGTCCGTTGCTTTCTTGTGCTTTGTAGTCATATTAACCGAACCTAAATAATTAAGTCCAGTTAATTTTTTTGCTTGTGCTTTGTTAGTGTAAATCATAGTAATTAATTTAGAGTACAAATATACAATTTATATCTCAACACAAAAAAATTATTTGTTAAAATTTTGTGAAAAATAGTTGACCGGATTGTGTTAAAGTTTTGTTAAAAATTAAGTTGACCGGATGGGAGAAATAAGTTGACCGGATCGGGAGAGACAAAATAAAAAGCCCCGCATTTCAGCGGGGCCCTTCTTTACTTACCAACACATATTAAACACAAATCAAAGTGCAAAGATATATAATAAATTTTATAATACCAAATTATTTTGTGAATAACTTTTTTTAATCAATAACGTTATCCACATTCTCCTTAATCATCGTTTGAGTATATTCCAATTCATTTAAAGTGTCTTTATGTTGTGTGCCACTAAATCTATTTTGGCTGTGTCGTATTACAACCTGATGTGATCCAATTGGTTTCCAACCGTCTTTAATTAAATTGTTGACCTCGTTACTTAGATAGTTCGGACTCGTAGCGCTTACTACTTTATATTCCATTTTAATTAATTTAGAATTCCTGTATTAATTTGTCTTACATACTCCTGACACAAAGATAAGATTTCAATTAATATCTCTTCACTTAAATTCTCGTATTTTTCTTCGTAAGTGTGTATTTCATCTGAATTACTTGTGCCTGTGTGATACACATATACCTCAACGTAATCTTCAGTGAAGTACTCCGCCAAACCAACTATATCTCCCAACTGACCCACATAGATAGATTGTTCGTTCGACTCCAATTCTCCGATGCTGAAACAATCGTAACATTGGAAAATTGATTTAATTTCTTTTATAATTTCTTGCTTATTCATTTTCATTTTCTTTTAATTCTGAAACAATATAATTGATGCATTCTAATTCATCTAATATCCAAGCTAATTCATATGGATTTAATTCATCCAAATTAATTTCGCTGTCATCCGTAATTACAAAACCATCGTCAGTTAAGAATTTAACTACAACCATTTCAATACCCATATCGTAATCGGTTAAAGAACTTGCAACATCCAATTGAACTGTGAATAGTTTTTTGAATTCAATTTGTTTCAATTCTTTGTAAGACATAAAGTCTTTAATCTCATTGATAATATCTGCTCTTAATTCAGATACTCTTAACGCGTTTCTTCTCATTTTAATTAATTTAGTATTTTCCCACAACGCAACGTAAGTGCTTTGGTGTGTATCGGTAACCCGTAGCAAATCTCGAACCGTAATCGGAACGTGAACAAGATACTAATGTAATACCGATAAGGATGATGATTAATAATTTTTTCATAATGCAAATATACAATTTAATTTGTTATAGAAAAGTTAATCCTTAAAAAAATCAGGCTCATTAATTTTTTGTACATCTTCTTCACTTAGAGCATCAATCCATACTTCATTACAATCGTTCAAATGTACTCCACTATCTTCGTCATACAACCTGTTGTATAGCTTTTGACCTTGCTCGTTATACGCTGCATAAGTCATTTTTGTTTCCGTGTTATACACGCTACCAACTGAATTTAATATTACTATCATATTTTTGTTTTTACAAAATTAATTAATCTATTGTTAAAGCTTTGTCTTTTTCTTCTTGTGTCATAACTTATTATTTTAAATATTTTGGTTTAAGTATTCGTTCATAGTAATCTATAACCTCTTCTTTGCCATCTCTACTA
>Ga0214164_1001144_pt1 | contig 15626 bp, 10 predicted proteins | sample TroBogepilimnion_13_FD_153003 | JGI IMG/M metagenome (GOLD analysis project Ga0214164, IMG submission 153003) | Freshwater microbial communities from Trout Bog Lake, WI - Practice 03JUN2009 epilimnion v4 | ecosystem: Environmental > Aquatic > Freshwater > Lake > Epilimnion/Euphotic zone ...
CCTTATAAAATCAGTCTATTATTCCTTTATAAACTTCTTAATAGCAACTCTATCTGCATCATCTGTGATGGAAAGGATATAAGTACCACTCTTTAATCCAGTTACATCCAGATTTAAAGAATTGGCACTCGTATTTTGTTCCAAAACCTTCTGACCCATTGTATTTGTAATCTTTATGGTTGATTTACCAGCCAAACCAGCTACCGTCAAATTGTTATTTACAGGATTTGGGTAGATACTGATATTATTCGCTGATTTATTAACCAATAAACTATTGCTAAACTTGATGCTTCCATCTAGACTTGCAATTTTCAAACGATAATAGGCAGGGAAAACAGGAGAAACATCAGTGAAAGAATAAGCAGTTTTATTGTTTGAATTAACAGAGCCAATGGTTGAGAAATTATTGTTTCCATCTATACTCTTTTCAATTTTATACTTTTTTATTCCCACTTCATTAGCCACTTCCCAACTTATAAGAACGTTCTTGGATATCAGAGTAGCAGTAATGTTTTTTATTTGAACAGGCAAAGAAGCAGCCACTGTTAGTAATTGTCCATAAACAGGTGCAGCCTTGTAGTTACTATCCCCAATTTGAGAGGCATTAATAATGGCAGTACCCAAACCTACTATATGGATTTTTCCATTAACAATATTTGCTACCGAAGTATTCATACTAGTTAATGTAATGGGTAATCCAGAACTAGCAGCACAAGAGGGGGTAAAATCGGAATCGCCGAGATTAACCGTAGCGAGCGTGTCGAAACTAATAGACTGACTTTGCAAACCAAATGTTCCAAGCCTAGCATTTAATTGAGCGTTGAATAAACTTGGAATAGCGGTTATTGGATGATTGATTGACTCAGTATCGCCAATAGCCTCTATTGCATTTTTGTTTCCTCTATTGGTGATTCCATAACCACCTGCTGGAGACGCGACACAACCAATTGCCCAATTCCTTTCATCACCTGGAATATCCTGAACTTCAATTGATGGCGCTGTACAGTTCCAATAACAAATTTGGGCACCACCCCAACCTTGACCAACACCTGCACCTTCGTTTGCTCGATTGATAGCTTCTTGAATTCCATCGCTAGTGATGTTATCAAACAAACAGCCAGTACCCCAATGAAGGTGTGGACCAATGTCCATTTGTTGTTTGGTAGAAATGCTGTTTAAAAACACATTGGGACCCGAATCTTTCGTTCCAATCACATAATCGTGGTTGCCATTGCGAGTCCAACAGTTTTTAGTTAGGCAGCGTTGACCTTCGTAATGAAAAGAAAAACCAGCGAGGGCACCACATTTGGCATCAATCATTTTGCAACTATCAACCGTAATCCAAGCTGAGGTAGCATAAATTTGAACGGCAGCGTAAGCGAAATAATAGACATCCACATTCCTTACCCAACCATTTTTGAAATTATTAAAATCTATTGCTTCCCATCCGTGGTTTTCTGCTGTGTCGGTTGTATAGTTGGAAGTGATACTCATATTCTCCACGCCACCTAGAGATGCCCAAGTAGCCTTGTATTTTGATACTGTCCCCTTGGCATATAATGGATCTATCACATCAACCATTGGCGCATCTATAGTGATGGTGTCGCCACTTACAGCTGTAACTTTTCTGAGGTAGGATATATTGCAACTAGTGTTTGTCCAATTATCAATATAAACCCCATTCACTTTTGTATTCATCCCAATTAGGGTAATCCAAGCAGTATCAGGATTTCGTGTAACCATAATAGAATCGCCCACTTTAAAACTATTTGAAGCAAGGGTAAGTTGGGTAGCCCCAATAGGAACGTAAGAACTAGTGATACTAACCTTTGTAGATTTTGTAGCAGTAGCCGTTCCTGCTCCACTAAAATTGATAAGGGAATATTGGGTAAGTGAAGAAGCATTGAAACGAGTTCCGGTGGTTGTATCCTTGCCTTCGCCTCTCAACACAATTCCACTTGCAGTAATATTGATTGAGTCGCTGATATTGTATAAACCAGCTTTGAAAAGAATTGCACCCCTAAAACCATCAGGTCCCAAAGGCATAGCTGCCACTTCGTTGATGGCATTTTGGATATTAGCTAAATTATCTCCAGCCACTGGATAAACTGTTTTCACCACCGCAACAGTTGGGATTGCAACCTCACTATTCATATAACCAACCCCACTAAAATCTGGAAGGGTGTTTCCCTTACTATCAGGGGTATACGTAAGTTTGCCAGTGGAATCAATGGAAACCAAACTTGTAGTCTGACCAATAGTTTGACCAATAAGAAAGATATTTAAAAGGCAGAAAACAAGGTTGAATATTTTTTTCATTTAATTCTTAATTATTTTTTTAGTCGTAATTCTACCCAAATCATCTGAAATTGATAAAGTGTAAACGCCAGATTTATAGTTAGATAAATCAATTGAAAATGAATTAGCGATTGTTTTTTGTTCCGATAAAGTTTGTCCCAATTGATTAATGATTCGCAAATAAGATTTCCCTTGTAAACCAAAAATGGTAAGTTTATTACTTACAGGATTAGGATAAATATTTATAGAATGATTACTATTTTCTATAACCATTACTATTTTGCTGTAAAAGAAAGTCCCATCCTTAGATAAAACTTTTAGCCTGTAATAAGATGGAAAGGTTGGAGTGTCATCTGTAAAATAATAGCTTTTACCTTGGGTGGCATTCACAGTTCCAATTGAAGAAAAATCATTTCTATCAGTGCTTCTTTCGATTTCATATTTAATGATTCCGATTTCATCTGCTACGTCCCAATTGATTGAAACATCATTTGACTTGATTGTAGCAGTAATATTTTTTAATTGAACAGGCAAAGGAGCCTGCACCGTAAGCAACTGACCATAAACGGGAGCGGCAGTAAAAGAAGAATTGCCTGGCTGAGAAGCATTGATAATGGCAGTCCCAATACCTACAATGTGAATTGCACCATTAACAATAGTGGCGACTGAAGGATTCATACTGGTAAAAGTAATTGGCAAGCCAGAACTAGCAATACAAGACTGAATAAAATCTGTATCGCCGAGATTAACCGTAGCAAGTGTATCGAAATTTATATATTGACTTTGCTTATTGCCTATCCCTAAACGTTGATTAAGCTGTGCCAAATATAAACTTGGGATTGCAGCAATTCGTATATTATTAGATTCTACAACACCAGATGGCTCTGTAACCAAACTACCAACATTGGTAATTTTCCCTGTACAGCCTATTGCCCAATTGGTGTAATCACCTTCTGGCTTTTGCAGAATGAAAGTACCTGCTTTACAGTTCCAGAACATTATTTGTGAACCAGCCCAACCATGTCCAGTACCAAAACTTTCCCTATTCTGAACATCTTGGTTGGCATTACTGATAATATTATCAAACAATATTCCGGTTGACCAACGCATGTGTGGTCCAATATCATTCTGCTGAACAGTAGCTGTACTGTTATAAAAAACATTAGGGCCAGCCACTCTTCCCCCATTCACATAATCGTGACGACCGTTGCGAGTCCAGCAATTCTGAACTAAATTCCGTTGTCCATCTATCTCAAAAGAATACCTACGTTCTCCGGTAATATTAGATTTGGCATCAATCATCTTGCAACTATCAACCGTAACCCATGAAGCGCTTGCATACATGGTAACGGCAGTGTATCCAAAATAATAGGCATCAACTTTACGAACCCAACAATTCATTGCATTAGTGATATCGATGGCATCCCAAGCATGATTTTCGGCTGTATCGGAAGTATAGGCAGAAGTGAGGCACATGTTTTCTATGCCACATTTTTGTATTCCTGAAAACTTATACTTGACAACCGAACCAACTGAGAAAGAAGTATCAATAATATCTACCATTGGCGCATCAATAGTCAAGGTATCACCACTTACGGCAGTTACTTTTCTTTGAAATGAGATGACATAACTAGTAGGAGTCCAGCCCCATTGAGCCATTGTGAGATAATTAATCCAAGCACTATCGGGAGTACGGGTTATCAATATGGAATCACCTACCTTGAAGCTGCTTTTGTTGCTAGAAACAATCACTTGACTGGAACCATAAGGAATATAAGGGTTTGTAGTAGCCTTTTTTGTTCCTGTACCACTAAAACCACTTTTCCCTTGAATATTTAATAAGGTATATTGTGATAATGTAGTTGCATGAAAACGAGTGCCCGAGATTGTATCAGTCCCTTCGCCTCTCAACACAATTCCACTAGCCTTTATTTGTATGGTATCGGAAACATCATATCGTCCAGCTTTAAAAAGGATTGCCCCTCTAAAACCATCACTGCCAACTGGCATTGCTGCCACTTGGTTGATTGCATTTTGGATATTGGCGAGATTGTCTCCTGCAACAGGATAAACAGTTTTTACAACCGCAACCGTGGGAATTGCGACCTCGCCATTTTTATATCCAACCCCGCTAAAATCGGGAATTTTATTGCCTTTTGCATCAGGTGCATAAACCAACCTTCCATTGGTATCCAAAGAAACCAAAGTGGAGGTTTGGGCAAAAGAAATACCCATAGCCATTAAATTGAAAAAGAATAAGAGTGTTCTAAAAGTATTATGCTTCATCAGTTAAAAGCTATGGGTATTATCAAAATATTTCAACTATTTACTCACTTGAGAAGCAAAGAACTCAAGCATCTTCTTGTACAAATCTTGATAGATGGCGCTGTATTCCTTATGGTCTGCAACATTTACTTTTTCTAATGGATCTTTCACATAGTCATACATTTCCTTCGCATACAATTTAGCTGGATCGTAAGGAGATTTAGTAGTAAAATCGTTAATCCAAAGCGTTAATCTGTATTTATCTGTACGCAAACTGTAGCCCATCAGCTTCTTTGAGGTATAACCCAACTTCTCCATTTCTTCTTTCTTAATACCACGTGGGTATTGACTAATAGAATACTCTAGAATTTTTGTTTTCTTATCCTTCATAATTGGCACTAAACTCTTTCCATCCAAATAAGTTGGAACAGGTACGCCAGCCAAATCGCAAATGGTAGGGAATACATCAACGTGTTCTGTTAAAGACTTAGTTGAACCGCCTTTAAAACCAGGGGCAGCAATAATTAATGGAGCTCTTGTTGCATTTTCGAAGTTGGTATGCTTGCACCACAAATCATGATCTCCCAAATGCCAACCATGATCTCCCCATAGAACAATGATAGTATTGTTCAACTGCCCTTGTTTTTCTAATTCATCCAACAATACACCCACATTATGGTCTGTATAAGTAACAGCTGCATAGTATCCTTGAATTAATTCTTTTTGCTTTTCTGGTTTCAAACCAATCCTGTTCAATTCTGCTTCCATTGTTACAAATGGAGGAATATCAGTATAGTTTCTTAACTCTCCTGCAGAAGTATAAGCTACTAAAGGACCATCTTTTGAGTGTTCTTGAAACTCAGCCAAAGGCATATCTTCTCTTTTGTACATGTCCCAGTATTTTTTAGGAGCCACAAAAGGAAGGTGTGGTTTGTGTAGGCCTACAGCCAGAAAGAATGGTTTTCCTTCTTTCAACAATTTATCCATTTCATCCTTTGCAAGCAAAGCATTTACCCCATCATCATACGCATCATCAGGCACATCTATACATTCAGTAGAAGGTCCTTTTCTGCTTCCAGAACCTTCATCATTATCATCCTGGCCTTTCTTTTTCTTTGGTTCTTCGCCTTTTTTCACTTTTTCATGACTAGCAAAGTATTCTTTGGTAGAAGCTAACTGATACTGTTCGTTAGCTGGTTTGCCCAATCCGTTTGCATAATCTTCGGGTTTAGCGAACATATAAGGGATACTCCAAGATACAGGGTCAATCCTATCCAAAGCATCACTTGGATGATATATTTTACCAATACCCACCGTTTGATAACCTTGGGTAATCAGATATTGAGGTAGGGTAACAATATCAGGATTCATTTCTCTCATTTGCGTATGCAAATCCCAAACCTTTGTATAATCGGGTCTTTTTCCCGTCATCAAACTTGCACGTGTGGGGCCGCAAACTGCTTGTTGTACATAGTTACTTTGAAAAACAGTTGCCATCTTTGCCAAACGGTCAATGTTTGGCGTTTTAATTAACTTGTCTCCATAGCAACCCAAAATTGGTTTCAAATCATCTACTGCAATAAACAGGATGTTTGGTTTTTTCTCTTGTTGTGCAATTAATGCAGCAAACGGTGCCAGCATCATAAACACTGGTAAGCAAATCCATTTTTTCATTTTTCTCATTTTAATTGTAAGTGTTTTTTGTTGGTAAAATCGTTTGTTTATTATTTAGAGTTCTATTCAAATCTTCGTGACTAACTGCCTCAAAGCGTACTATTTTTATCATAAATATGTCCATTCAAGCCATATAAATGTTCATTCAAGGCGCATAAATGTTCATTCGAGCCATATAAATGTCCATTCAAGGCATATAAATGTCCATTCAAACTATATAAATGTTCATTCAAACCATATAAATGTCCATTCAAACTATATAAATGTTCATTCAAATCACATAAATGAACATCTAAAGGGAAAAACTTAATTTGAATATTTTGTCGACTAACTATTTTCCAATATCGGGTACAATATGGAATATGGTTAATTAGCTGAAATGTAAAAGGCATATCACCCTTTAACCGAGTCTATGAAATCTTCTCTCATTGGACTGAAAACATCAATCAATTCACCTTCTTCCAAACAAACCACCCCATGAAATAAGTTTGGAGCTGCATGAAAAACGTCGCCTTGCTTTAAAATTTGTTTATTGCCATCTACTTCTACCTCAAAAACTCCTTTAGAAATATAAGTTAGCTGTGTATGGTAATGGTTGTGCACAGTGCCTATACCTCCCTTTTCAAAATATACTTTCACAAGCATAACCCTATCGTCATAGGTCATGATTTTCCTTTTCATTCCCGGGGCAACTTGTTCCCACTCCATGCCCTTATCTTCTACAAAAGCTAAAACTTCTTTTTCCTCAACCTTATTAGTCGTTTCCATACGATTTTTTAAAAGTTTAATAAATTATTTATGTTTAATTATTTATTGTTTTCTCATCAAACAATACTGTAAAATTTCCTCTAAAGGAGTAATTCTTCCCTTTAACAGATACTGAGTTAACAGCCTTTTCGTCAAAATTTGTATTGCGTTGAATAATCAATAACTGCTTATTGTCGAACACTATATTCACAACCGAATAATCGGCATCATTCTGTACCAATTCAATATTTTTTACTGAAGAATAGGCATCTGTAGATTTTTCCCCATTGGCATCATAACTGCCGTGCAACTCAATCACATTAATAAAAGACTGATTTGCACCCTTCTTACGAAGGATATAAGCAGGTTCATGTCTTAAATTGAAGTTGGGATCATTTGCGCCAATTCTAGTAAAAAAAACTTTGGTGCTATCGTCCGTAAGTGATGAAATGGTGTAAAATGATTTGTTATCCAAAAATGTAAACTGACTGAATGGATGATTTTGCAATGTAGCCTCTGCTTCTTTCCACAGAAACTGATAGCCATTATTTTTACCCAATGTTGTTTGTGTATTTAAGAAAGGGATGTATTTATAATTAGTACTCATCAACACGCCAGTGTATTGAAAAGGCAAATCGTATTGGTGCTGCTCGGCAGAAAGTGCGTTAAAAACATCAACTACCAACGGCTTTTTATGGTTAGGAAGGTTGACCATATAAACTGTCCTTTTCATTTTTACACCTTCATATGCCGAATCGTCTTCGGCACAAACTACTTGCACATTGCTTGCAGATACATGACTGAATAATTTAGTGGGATGGTGCTTCTGGCTTTCTTCTTCATTGCCATTATAATCACTTTTTTCATCCACAACCAATGTATTGTGAGCAATGGTTTGATCGGCATAGGTCTTTGCTTCTTTTAAATACTTCCCACCAGACTTTTGCTCAATACTGATGTAACGAACAGTTCCATAATCTGTCAAAACCTCTCTTTTGCCATCGTACAGGTTAATATTCAACTTGTCAAAATGACCATGACTTAACCCGTGTGCTGTATATTTATAGATAAGTGAAACTAGGTTTTCATCTTTTCCGCTTCTCATTATGCTAATGCCGCCTTCATCTCCTTTAGCACCATCTGTAAACTCAATAGGCTTGTAGGTATAGAATTTATTACTGTTTTCATCTTTTGAAAGTAAAGAACCAATCATTGCACCGCCTCTACTCAGGGTAATTCTTTTTTGAAGTCTTGCAATAGCAAGCAAACTTGTATCGGCACCAAAAACATTCCAAGCCATATCAGCCGCTTCTATTATTTCATTGCAAGCAAAAGTTTTTTCTTTAAGCGCATCATTATAACTGTAGAACTGACCTTTTAGATTTGTTTGTTGCAATGAATTAATTAAAGCTTTCTGCAACACATTGTCTCTTCGATTGAAGACTTTAAGCTCAGGTTTGTAATTTCTTAATGCATTGGCAAACAAATAAAATGGGAGAATGGCATAACGAGTATAATAAGGGCCTTCGGTGTAGTAACCATCCGGCGACAATAGTCCGTCTATGTTTGCTAGAAACCCGCTTCTTCTGTCTTTGTTTTTGCCATACAAGGCCATGTCTACATATTCCTTATTGTCTGTGGCAATACCTACAATTCCAACAGCCGCAGTTGACCAAACAGCATGATTATGTATCCAACCAAACCAAGGCTCTAAGTCAATTGTAAAATGATCTACCTCGGGTTTAAAAGCACCATCTTCAATTATTTTTCTCTCCGCAGGAGTTAAATAATCATGAATACCGTCAAAAGCTAATCCAGTATACACAAGCCAGTTGGCATCATTTAACGCTTGAAAGAATAAATGCCCTGCATTAGAGGCGCTTGCCTGAGGATGGTCTTTCAGGGTAGGATTCAACTTTGCATATTTAAAAAACAAGTCTTTTACCAATTCAGCGTACTTAGCTTCTCCCGTAATCTGATACAACAAGGAAGCATTAAACATTAAAATATAGTTGTCTTTGTGTTTTTCATGTGTATATCCTCCAGCAAGGTCTTTAGGAACGGGTACGTCTATATCTTTTCCTATTAAGGCATCCACACTTTTTTTCATAATGAGGAAAGATTGATTAAGCATTGAATTGGTTGGTAATTCCTTCTTTATAAGTGTATAATCTTCGGAAGTATTATAGCAAATTGGATGCTTCTGGGCTACCGATGGCAGCACAAAAAGTGTAACTAGAATAAGCTGTAATAATAGCAATCGCATCGTTAGGTAACAATTTATAAATTCTTCAAAATAAACCTAAATGTAAACTTTGAAAATGAAACTTTTTTGTTATCGACAATACTAAAAAAGCAATAAAAAAAAGTGTGACCACTGAAAAAAATAAGCTTCATTAGTAAAAAGTGTAAAATAACAGTATTATTTATGGGTTTAAGATTCTTAAACAATGTATATTATCTAAATTTTAAAACAATTTTTTGAATATTTTTTAAATTAAAAATCAATTTATTAGATAAATTTAAAATAATATACTTGAAAGCGTTACCGGAATCGTTACCGGCAATTTTATCTTAAGTAAAAAAATATCGTTTACTTTTATCCCCTAAAACAAAGATTTACAATTGCTATTATGGAAAAACAAGCTACGATTAAGGACATTGCACGTACACTTAAAATTTCTACTTCTACTGTTTCCCGAGCACTACGTGACACCCACGACGTAAAGCAAGAAACAAGAAAGGCCGTAATGGAACTGGCTGAACAATTAAATTATCAGCCAAATCAATTGGCACTTCATCTATTAAAGAAACAAACCCATACTATTGGCGTAATTGTTCCCAATCTGGACTTTGTGATTTCTACAATGGTTAAGGGAATAGATGAAGTGGCTTTGGAAGCTGGTTATACGGTGATGGTTTGCCAAAGCAATGAAAGTTATGGTAGAGAGATCGTAAATACCAAGCGCTTGATGGACAGCTTGGTGGATGGATTCATCGTTTCTCTTTCTTGTGATACCATGCTGGTAGATCATATCAAAAAAATACAAGACAAAAACAAACCAATGGTACTTTTTGATAGAGTTACTTCGGCTTTGAATGCACCAAAGGTGATTCTTGATAATGAAGAAGCAGGTTTTTTGGCAACACAACATCTTATAGAACAAGGTTATAAAAGGATTGCAATACTTTCTGGACCTACAAAGCTAGAGTTGAGTAATAATAGAATGGAAGGATACCTGAAAGCACTAAAACAGAATAATATTAAAGTAGATAAGGATTTGATTGTTTATTGCGACTTCAATCAGGACTATGCCTATTTTGCTACAAAAGAACTATTGGCAATGAAACGCAGACCAGATGCCATATTCGCAATTGCAGATAAAATGGCAATCGGTGCTATGCTGGCCATTAAGGAAAAGAAACTGAATATGCCAAATGATATTGGCTTGGTAGGTATGAATAATGACCCTTCCACTAGGTTAGTGACACCAACTATCTCTACCGTGGAGATGCCTGCCTTTGAACTTGGGAAAACTGCTGCAAAAATGTTTATCGAGATGATGCACAGTGATAAAGATATGAATGATGAACAGATTGTGCTTAGGCCCAAATTGATTATCAGGGAATCTTCTTTGAAAATAGTAGGTTCAAAATAAATTAGTTATAACTCTTGCTTTGCTATATGAAAAAGGTTATTCTTTCGCTTCTACTTGCGTCATTGTATTTTATTGTAAGTGCCAAGACAATCGTGGTTTCAACAGTTTCCGAGCTAAAAAATGCCAATGAAAAAGCGTCGCCTGGCGACATTATCGTACTTAAAGATGGCACCTGGAGTGATTGCAAAATAGAAATCACCTGTAGTGGAACAGAAAAAGCACCCATTGTTTTCAAAGCGCAAACGGCTGGAAAGGTTTTGATCAATGGTAAAAGTTTCTTACGAATTGGTGGTAACAATATCATCATCGAGGGACTTAACTTTAAAGATGGTGCTGCTGCCGATGGAAATGTTTGGGAATTTAGATTGAAGGGTACTGTTGCCAATGATTGTCGGATCACCAATTGCTCTATCAATAACTTCAATAATCCCCAACGCATAAAAGAGAACTATTGGGTGGCATTGTATGGTAAACACAACCGGATAGACCATTGTACTTTCTACAACAAAAAGAACTTGGGTGTATTGATAGCGGTGATTTTGGATGATGATCGCAGCCGTTTAAATGGTCATAGTATAGATAGCAATTATTTTGCCCCAAGACCACCACTTGCTTCTAATGCAGGTGAAATTATCAGGGTAGGCGTTTCGCAACATTGTACTTTTTATAGCAACACAATCATTAGAAACAACCTGTTTGATAGATGCGATGGTGAGGTGGAAATAATTTCCATAAAATCTTGTGGCAATCTTATTCGTAACAATGTTTTTAAGGAATGTCAAGGTGGTTTAAACCTAAGGCACGGCAATAACAATACAGCAGAAGGCAATATCTTTTTAGGAAATGACAAAGAAGGAACTGGTGGCGTTCGCATTATCAATGAAGGGAACTGGGTTGTAAATAACTTATTTTATCATTGCCGTGGTGTCGATTTCCGTTCACCATTGGCTATTATGAATGGTGTACCCAACTCTCCCGCTTATCGTTATTTACCCGTGAGAGATGCTGTGGTTGCCAACAATACCTTTGTTAATTGTACGCCTTTTAGTCTTTGTGAGGGCAGTGATAGCGAAAGAAGTGTGCCCCCTGCCAATGTCTTTATCTTTAAGAATGTGTTTGCCAATAACCAAGATTCTATTTTGTATCACGTATTTGACAAGACAGATAGTATCTATTTCGCCAATAACTTGGTGAGTAAATCAATTAACCAATCTTTGCTAGAGGGGTTTGATAAGCATACAATAGATACTTCCATCGCTGCATTACAAGCCAATCCTCTTTCAATCAATAACCCAAAAGACATTTTGCCTGAAAGTTTCAAGAAACAAACTGCCCAAAGATTGAAAAACGGATTCCCTACAAGTGCTGGGTTTAATGATTGGGCTTTTTATAAAAAGATTATTGGGAATCCATATTTAGAAATGGGAGTTAATTGGGAATCTAAAAATGGACAACCAAGATGCGGAGGTGGTATTAAATTTACTAAATGTGCAACCGCAGATGATATTTATAAAGCTTTGCAAGATGGTAAGATTAATATAGAACTTATTGGGAAAAGGTATTTGTTTACCACTCCTATTAGCTCACCTAAAGGGTTCTCCTTTTCGACCCAACTCAAAACTCCTATTTCTTTTAAAACAACAAACTATTTACCTGCTTTATTCATTGTAATTGGTGGTTCTTATGCAGGCTTCAATGGTTTGAATATTGATGCACGTAAATGCAAAGTTGGTAGCTTTATTAGTGCTGATACTGGTGGAAGTTGCAATCATTCTGAAATTGAGATATTTAATGACTTTAAAATAGAAAACCTTGTAGCGAATAATTTCTTACTCACTCCTAAGTATTCTATTTCTGATGAAATCATTATTTCCGATAGTCATTTTAATAACAATATCTGCAACTTATTTTCTTTAGATAAAGAAACTGACAATGTAGGATATTACAATGTAGAGCACATGCGTATACAGGGTTGTGCTTTTATCAATCACAAAGGAAGCATCCTCAATTTATACCGTGGAGGAAAGGATGAAAGCACAATGGGGCCAAATCTTGCATTTAACAATAATGTTATCGAGAACTGCACAAATGATAAAGAGCTAATAAACCTGTTTGGTGTACAAGTATCAAAAATCACAAACAATAAATTTATTAATAGTAATCCTGATAAAACCCTCATTTCTTATGGTGACAATGTACGGGCAAGGCATCTGTTGGAGAATAATACTTTCACTAATAGCGGCTCCATCAAGACTGACAAGTACGTTGTTGATAAAGACAAATAGGCGTCTTTGACTATAAGACCGCTTCTTTCAGTCAATATGTTTCGTAATAGGAATATGGTAGGCGTTGCGATGGGTGGCTACAATTATTTAATTCGCTAGAAAATTTTAACTTAACCCAACTTCAATATATTATTTCAATAAGAGGTTTCAATTAGCTAAAAAGCACTCTAATTGACTCATACAAGAACTCCAGTAATTAGCAAGTAGCGACAGTAAAAACCGAACAGAACCAAAAGAAAGGTAACAGAACGAATGAATGATGAATAAAGCTTGGCTGTATTGGTTGTACAGGAAGGTTTTTTGATTGGGGCAATCAGTATGTTACATCGAAAATTGAGACCGTAAATATTTTCATGAAGTACAAGATAGAAATAATAAGTCTCAATTTCCAAAAGGGTCTAAAGCGTATATAAAGGAATAAATACAAGGCGATGGTATAAAACAAAAAAAGCGATGAAATTTAGTTTCATCGCCTTTCTTTATCAGTTACTTGTAAATTATTCTACTGTCTTTTGCTTCTTGAAGATAGCAAATATCTCAACAATCAATCCGCCTACAATCAATATAGGCGCTACCGTAATTCTTGTAAAACTATAAACCACATTGGTATCGAAAACTGCAGGATCCTGATTCTTGCCGCCACTCATCAACAACAATCCTAGTGCAATAGTCACCCCGCCAATAATCATCCACAGATAATTATCTTTAGTGAATAAGGGTGCCAATGGCACAACTTTTTTCTCTTTGCTTGCTGCTGAGGTATATGTGGTGGGTTTACTTACTTTACTCATCATTTTTCATTTAGGTTGCAATAATAGCATGAATAATTGATAATTGATAATTGACGTTGTACAATTGACAATTGAAAATCTATAATTAACATTTATTGTATCAATTAATAATTGATAATTATCGATTAATAAAGGTCATCCAACTTCATTTTCAGATATTTAATCACACTTCTATGCGTACTGAAAAGCGAGATGCCAACACCTAGTAAAATCATTCCACTAAACAACAAAAGCGTCTGGTTGGTATCATTGATGGCTTTCAATTCAGGAATTTGGTTTTCAAGCCATCCAATCAGCACACCCAATAAGGTTATTGCAAGCAGCCCACTGATGCAGCCGTTTATAATTGCTTTAATGCCCATTGGTCGGGCAATGAAGCTTCTTGTGGCGCCCACCATTTGCATTGTTTTAATCAGGAAACGATTACTAAACATAGCCAATCTTATCGTATTGTCTATACTAAAGATAACCACCACACATAGTAAAATAGATATCACCAGAAACGCCAGTCCATAGACTTTTGCTTTCTCATCCAGATTGGTAACAAGGCTTTTGGGATATTGCAAATCGGTTATCTGATTACCATATTTCCCCATCAGTTCGTCAGATATTTTTTGCATACTATCCTTGTTCACATAAGCCGCTTTTGCATAAAAGTCAATGCTTTCTGGCAATGGGTTCACGTCTAGTATCTTCGCCCAGTCCTCATTATTTTCCTTATTCCAGATGATTTTTGCAGTTTCTTTATTCACATAAGTTACCCCCTTTGCATAAGGCTTCTGAGCAATAAACTGTTGAATCTGACTAATAGAATCCTTGTTCATCGTACGCAGATAGGCACTAAAGCGGATATCCTCCTTAAACAAGTTACTCGCTTGCTTCACATTCAGAAAAAACCATCCCATGATGCCCATGATAAACAGCACCAATGCTACGCCGATAATACTGAAAATGTAGTTGGGCTTGCTTCTTTTCAAGCTCCCTTTGCCTCGTGTTTCCATTGTAAATCTATCTTATATTGTGAGTACGACTAGGCGCAAATGTAACCCAATCGCCTACATTTGCACCTCTTAAACGGTTTAGGTAGTTGTTAAAGTATGTGCAACCCTATTTTTAGCATATAATTTATACACAGATTTTAAATAAAACTTCCTCTTTGGAAGATAAACGACTATATGGAATACAATTTCTCGGAATTAGAACAGAAATGGCAGGGTAAGTGGAATGAGTCTAAGGCTTATAAAGTGAGTAATACTAGCGACAAGCCTAAGTATTATGTGTTAGATATGTTCCCCTACCCTAGTGGTGCGGGTTTACATGTGGGACATCCATTAGGCTATATAGCCAGTGATATTTTTAGCCGATATAAACGCCTGAAAGGCTTTAATGTATTACACCCAATGGGGTATGATGCCTTTGGATTACCCGCAGAACAATATGCAATAGAACATGGGGTTCATCCAGCGGTTTCCACCGAGCAAAACATTGCCAATTTCCGCAAGCAGTTGGATAAGATTGGTTTTTGCTATGATTGGGAACGAGAAGTATTGACTTGCGACCCTAAGTATTATAAGTGGACACAATGGATTTTCCTTCAATTGTTCAATAGTTATTTTAACCCTATTACGCAGAAAGCTACACCAATCACTGAGTTGGTGAAGGCTTTCGAAACAGAGGGTTCTACACAAATAGATGGACTTCGTTCTACCGTAAAGTCTTTTTCTGCGGATGAATGGAAAGCGTTTACAGAGAAGGAACAACAAGATATATTGATGGAGTTCCGCTTGGCCTTTTGTGGTTATGGCGAAGTGAATTGGTGCGAGGCATTGGGAACAGTGTTAGCTAATGATGAAGTGGTGAACGGTGTTAGCGAACGTGGCGGACACCCAGTAGAGAAAAAGCGTTTG
>Ga0214164_1001146_pt1 | contig 15615 bp, 13 predicted proteins | sample TroBogepilimnion_13_FD_153003 | JGI IMG/M metagenome (GOLD analysis project Ga0214164, IMG submission 153003) | Freshwater microbial communities from Trout Bog Lake, WI - Practice 03JUN2009 epilimnion v4 | ecosystem: Environmental > Aquatic > Freshwater > Lake > Epilimnion/Euphotic zone ...
GAGATCGTTATTTTAACTGGTAATTCCGGGATAGAAGTTTGCGCCGGGCCTGCAAATAATCTATTATAAAGAGCTTCAATTTTTTGCTTTAATTCTGGACTTTCTTCATTTCTAATATCAGTTTTGTTGAGTTCTATTTGCATTTGAGAAAGTGTAGTTAAATCTTTCAGATAAAGATATATTTTTCTGTGTTCTTCCTTCATATCTCGGTCGTCTTCATGAGGATCGAAAATAACCCAGTTATCGGGGTGAAAACTGGAAGTCTGTGCCGTCCTTACACTAAGTTCAGGATTTGATTTTATTACATCTTGTATTGAATACCCATTGATTGGATATACTTTATAGGTATCCCATTTTTCATCAACTAATTTGTGAACTTCTAACCCGGAAATGATTTCAAAGGGTGATTTCATGTTGATATTTTAAAGGGTTAACATTATTTTATCTGCTGCTGTCCGTTTCTTTTGGTCTATGATTTTTGCATAAATTTGAGTTGTACTAATATCCCTATGTCCTAACATTTTAGAAACTGTATAAATATCCGTACCGAAAGTTATTTGCAGTGTCGCAAAGGTGTGCCGGAAGCAATGAAAAGTTATATGCTTAGTTATACCCGCTTTACGCACCCATCTATCAAGTACACTGTTTTGCCACGGCCCGTATTTAAGGTCTGGAAATACCTTATCCGGAGCATTGCGCCTTTCACCCAATAAACTCGCCGCCTGTTCGCTTATAGGTAAGGTTTCCGCCTGTTTTGTTTTCTTAGTAACAAACTTGATTGTATAGTCGTTGTTTTCTTTTACAACTTCACCCCAGGTTAACTTTATTATGTCGCTAAATCTTAACCCGGTCAAGGCTGAAAAAAGAGCGGCAGATTTAAGAGTTGGTAAATCGCATGGTGTAGCAACAACTGCGTTCAGTTCATCCATTGTGAGATAGTCCCTTTGCTTTCCTGATACCCTTTTGGGTTTACTAACATCTATAGCCGGATTTTCAGAAAGGAGGTTTTTTTTAACCGCTTGCTTAATTACCGTGTTAAAAATAGCAAAGTAAACGATAACCGAATTATTTGTAAGGGTGGCGGTTCTACCTGATTTCAGAACATGAGGGCTGCTTAGATAATCCCTGAAATCAGCGCAAAATTTATCGGTCAGTTTATTTGCAGAACATACGCCATTTGAAAACTTATTCAGGTAATTATAAACCCCGATGTAATTTGTATCGTCTTTTTCTTTTTTGCGCTTATCCGCAATATCTTTAAAAAAGGAAAGAAAATCAGCGTTAGTATCTTTTAATAAAAACCCATAATCATTAGCCTGAATTTGTAAATGTCGCTGTGATCTGATAAGCTCCGCGACTTCCATTTGTTCTTTATTATGCTTTCTTTGGTCGGGGTTCAAGCGTAATTTCTTTTGAATATTATTTTTATCCAAATCAGGTACAAAACATGTTCTTTTACCACTCTTATTTACTTCCTCTTTGTATGCTAATTCAGAATATAAGAAGATTTTAAGAAAATCACGTCTTGTTTGCGTCCCGGTGTCCGGATGTATAATAGCGGGGTAATAATCAAGATACAAGCGTAATTTATTATCTTGTATCGGCTTAGTTCTTAATGTTACTGTGTGCATAATAATTTAGTTTGTACCGTTTTTGTACCCGCAAAAGCAATTACTGATATAAAGGTACAATAACGGTACAAATAAAAAAGATTATTAGCATGAATCTGCATTTATTTGCATATTCTTTAACAGTAATAATACCGTAAATAAAAGGTTTCAAATGCTGTGAGGTGCTAAAACATGCAATGGCATGAAGGCAATAAACTTTATGTGGTACAGTTTACGCATATATTTGCACTGCAAATTAATTCTAAAGCCCCATTCTGCCAAGATAAATTCAAATAAAATGTGGCTTTATTCTGTTGCTATAAAACTTTAGTATTATTTTGGCGGATCAAATTGATTTATACTAATTTAAAAAGACTTCTAAACTCAAATGAAATCAATCTGGTTGCAGATTTTAATTAATAACAAAACATACATCGTCATGAAAATAAAACAATCAGCGCTTCAGCTGTTTTTTGTTTGCGGGATTTTATTATTTGGTTGCAATTCATCGCACGGACAAAAGAATAAGGCTATGGCAGCCGACAGCACGGTTAAGAAGGAAGCCCCGGTAGTAACAGCTCCGCCGCCACCGCCTGCCCCGCCAGCCGTGCTGGATACCAATCTTTACAATAAGATGGTGATGCACCTGCTTAATGATACAGCTAAAAGAGGCTGGCCCGTTAAATCCGATTATCCGTTGCCGGGCGCACTGTTGCCTTTCAACCGGATTGTTGCCTATTATGGCAACTTCTATTCAACCCATATGGGTTGCCTGGGCGAATATGAACCTGATGAAATGCTGAGAAGGCTGGGTGATGAAGTGAAAAAATGGCAAAAGGCGGACTCACTAACTCCGGTAATTCCTTGCATACACTACATAGCTGTTACAGCACAGGGATCACCCGGTAAAGGAAACAAATACCGCATGAGGATGCCTTTTGCGCAGATAGATAAAGCGCTGGCAATTGCAAAGCGCATCAATGCAATAGTGTTTCTGGATGTGCAGGTGGGGCAGAGCACGCTTAAAGATGAAATACCATTGCTGGAGCCCTACCTGAAAATGCCCAATGTGCACCTGGCTATAGATCCTGAATTCTCAATGAAAACAGGCCGTAAACCAGGATCAATAATAGGTACATTTGATGCTGAGGATATTAATTATGTTTCAGATTATCTTACTACTTTGGTAAAGAAGGATAACCTGCCTCCTAAAATATTATGCGTGCACCGCTTTACAAAACACATGGTAACTAACTACAAAAAAATAAAGCTGCACCGCGAAATCCAGATAGTGATGGATATGGACGGATGGGGTTTCCCTGCCAAAAAAGTGAGCTCTTACCAGATTGCTGTATTAACTGAGCCGGTGCAATTTGCTGGGTTCAAACTGTTTTATAAAAACGACATTAAAACCAAGCCCTGGACCAAAATGATGACACCGGATGAAGTGCTGAAAAAACTATACCCTAAGCCGATTTATATACAATATCAGTAAGGGGAAATTAAGTAATTATAAAAAGCCAGGCCCTGTTCTCTCAAACAGGGCCTGGCTTTTTTATAATTATCAACTTACTACGCCACTGCTTCCTTTGCAAACTCACTCCTGATCACATTGAGTGCGCCGCCTGCCCTGAACCATTCTATCTGCTGCTCATTGTAGGTATGGTTTACTTTTATTTCATCGCTGCTGCCATCCTTATGGTTGCATACCACAGTCAGTTGTTCGCCGGGTGTGAAATGGGTAAGGCCAACAATATCTATGCTGTCATCTTCATGTATCTTATCATAGTCATTCTTATCGGCAAAGGTTATGGCCAGCATACCCTGTTTCTTTAAGTTGGTTTCGTGGATACGGGCAAAGCTCTTAACCAGTATGGCGCGAACACCAAGGTGGCGGGGCTCCATTGCTGCATGTTCGCGGCTGCTGCCTTCGCCATAGTTCTCATCGCCTACTACTATACTGCCGATGTTTGCAGCTTTATAAGCGCGTGCTACTTTAGGTACCTCCTCATAAGCGCCGGTGAGCTGGTTCTTAACTTTATTGGTATCCATGTTGTAGGCATTCACAGCGCCTATCAGCATGTTGTTGGAAATGTTGTCGAGATGACCACGGTATTTCAGCCACGGGCCAGCCATTGATATATGATCGGTAGTACATTTGCCAAAGGCTTTTATGAGCAGTTTCACACCGGTCATGTCCTTGCCATCCCAAGCATTGAATGGTTGCAGCAACTGCAGGCGGTCGCTGGTAGGAGATACCACCACATTTACAGCCGATCCATCTACAGCCGGAGCTACATAACCCGGATCTTTTACATCAAATCCTTTCGGAGGCATTTCGAAACCTACCGGCTCATCGAGGAGTATATCCTCACCTTTATCATTCTTCAGGGTATCTTTCAGCGGGTTGAATGACAAGCTGCCGGAGATGGCGAAAGCAGTAACAATTTCGGGTGAGGCTACAAATGCATGGGTAGATGATAAGCCATCATTGCGTTTTGCAAAGTTCCTGTTGAACGAAGTAACAATAGTATTCTTCTTTGTCGGGTCGGCTACGTGGCGCGCCCACTGGCCAATACATGGACCGCAGGCATTAGCCAATACCACACCGCCAAGGCCATGCAGCGTATTCAGCAATCCATCTCTTTCTATAGTATAACGTACCATTTCAGATCCGGGGGTGATAGTAAACTCACTTGTTGCCTTCAGGCCTTTGTTCATGGCATTTCTGGCAATAGATGCTGAACGGGAAATATCTTCATAAGAGGAGTTGGTGCAGGAGCCAATTAAAGCCACTTCCACTTCATCGGGCCAGCCATGTTCTTTCACTGCGGCAGCCATCTGGCTGATAGGAGTAGCCAGATCGGGAGTGAACGGGCCGTTTACATAGGGCTCCAGTTCATCCAGGTTAATTTCTATAAGCTGATCGAAATAAGCTACAGGGTTTTCATAAACTTCCTTGTCTGAACGCAAGTCGCTGCCCACAGCTGAAGCCAGTTTGGCCACATCGGCACGGTTGGTGCCCCGCAGGTAATCGCCCATTTTTTCATCGTAAGCAAACAGGGAGCAGGTAGCGCCTATTTCTGCACCCATGTTGCAGATAGTTCCTTTACCGGTGCAACTCAGGCTTTCAGCGCCATCACCGAAATATTCAACAATTGCTCCGGTACCGCCTTTTACAGTAAGTATTCCGGCTACTTTAAGTATAATGTCTTTAGCCGATGTCCAGCCGCTCATTTTTCCGGTAAGTTTTACGCCAATCAGTTTCGGCATTTTCAGCTCCCATGGCAATCCGGCCATCACATCTACAGCATCCGCTCCGCCAACACCAATAGCAATCATTCCCAGACCACCGGCATTAGGAGTATGACTGTCGGTACCAATCATCATACCACCGGGAAATGCATAATTTTCCAGTACTACCTGGTGGATAATACCAGCCCCTGCGCGCCAGAAACCGATACCGTATTTATTGGAGATGGAACCGAGGAAATCATAAACTTCTTTATTTACATCAAGAGCAGTATTAAGGTCGGCTTCGGCTCCGGTCTTTGCCTGTATCAGGTGATCGCAATGAACGGTGCTGGGTACTGCAACAGTTTTGCGGCCACAGGTGCTGAACTGCAGCAGCGCCATCTGGGCTGTTGCATCCTGCATAGCTACACGGTCGGGTGAGAAATTCACATAATCTTTGCCACGGGTGCAGGCAGCTACCAGCTTATCGTGCATATGTGAATACAGTATTTTTTCGGCAAAAGTCATTGGCCGGCCTAATAATGTGCGGGAAGCTGCTACTTTGCCCGGTAATTGTTCATAAACTTTACTGATGAGATTGATGTCAAATGCCATTATGGAAGGATTAACTGAAGGAAAAAAATAATTCGCGCTGCAAAATTATTCTAATCAGGGCGAAAAGAAAAATTAAGGTGCTAACAATATCCTAAAACCTTATTTTCAATCTAGTTCATAACGAAGCTGAATGTATACCAATGAAAATACTTAACTTGTTCATTGATATATGCAATATGGTTTAATGAAATTAGACAAGTGTAATTAGTTTTTTCAATTAGTTAAAAATATGATTTTAATCATTGTAAATACTAATCACTCTTGTTTATTTGGCAAATTGACTTCTTTTAGCCGTGAGCGTAACAAAGGATTTATGGCGAAGAAAAAACGCCCCATCTCAGGGGCGCTTCAATATTGATTTGTTTCTTGATTAAAGCTCTTTCCAGTCCATTGATTTGTTGTCAAAGTCGTAGATTTTGTGATCTTTTATTTTAAAGTTATTCCAGAATATTATGCCGGAGGGGTATTTCGCGATCACATTTTTACCATCCGTTCTTGCGGGAATAAAGCCTGGCGCAGCATCCAGCAGCTGGCAAATTTTATTGAAGATAGCATCCCGGTCTTCTTTGCTTATTGCTTCATAATATGCCGGATCTGTATTGCGCTGCAGCGAATAAGTAACAGGCTTTTTTAAGCTGTCGCCACAGGGTGTTATGGCTGGATGTCCCGGCCCGGCATTTATCGTAACATGGATATCAGGGTTCGACGCTTTTATTAGGGTTGGTCCGGAAGGTTTTGTGTGCGTATTCACCTCCTCAATAGCCTTGCCGCGTTTCATATCCTGAAAATCAAAGTATACAATTTTCCCGTTTTCGTCTATAATTATATCCGAGATATCCAGTTTATAGTAGCCATCTTTTAGGTAGCCTAACTCCTGTCTCATATTGGTGAGCATATATTTCCGGAGGTCTTTGTCGCCTCCTGTATATTTGGGTTGCTCATTGGGGGTTTCAGCAATTGGTTTGCCATTCATCATTACAGGCGTTGGGTCTTTAATTACCACTTTGGTAGTTGTAATTCCTGTAGATGGGTCAATCATTTCTACAGTGTCGCGGGCGGGGTCGCTGAGTGTAAATGTATTTCCCCGGTAGGTAACCTTGTTGCCTTTACGCTCAAAACGCTGGGAGAAGCCATTTTTGGAGAAACACACAATACATACCATTGCCAGTGGTATAAATACGAGCATCTTGGTTCTTGATGCGGCAGACGATTTGCGGGTGAGCATAACGATTCGGTTTTTTATGGGTGAACGATTGAATGAATGTGTGAAGGAAGGGGCTGGCTGCAGCATGGCCTGCTCTATAAGGAACGAGCTATATACTTTAGGCTGCCGGGCTGCGGCATTATCGGCCTGGTATTCGTGAACAAGCAACAGGCGCTTATTGTAAATGTAAACCAGCGGATGAAACCAGAAGAGGATGCGTGCAGTTTGCAGCAACAACAGGTCAAAGTAATGCAACAGCGAAGTATGCCGCATTTCATGCAACAAAATCATCTTCCATTCATCATCACTATAAAGGTTCCTGTTGCTTATGTACAAATTATTACGGAAAGAGAAGGGTGCATGGTTTTTGCCGGTAGCGATTACCTGCCAGCCGTCGTAAAACGATTTGCTGCCCTTACGGCTGTAATTCATGAGCAGCAACATATCGGCCACCAGCAATATGAAAGCCACCAATACACCGGCCAGGTATACTATCCCCAACCATTGCTGCCAGTGGATGGCAGTTGATTCCGGAGTACCGGCAGATACAATATTTTGCTTTGCAATAATTACCTGCTCCACCGGTTTTTGAAAAGTACCCGTGTAAGGCCTGCTGTTATCCTGCCATTGTATTAACGGCAGCAGCGCTCCCAGCACGAAGGTAAACAGCAGGTAAAACCGGTTGTAATTATGGTAGCTTTCCCTTCGCAGAAAGACATCGAAAAGTATCAGGCTCATAAGCCAGATGGCGGTGGTGTTGATGAGGTATTGCAGCATAGGAAGTTTGTGTTTTTTATTGAAAACAAGCGCCAGATTTCATTGTTAAAATCATCAGGGTATTGATTTAAAAAGATAGGGGTTAATCAATGAATCTTTACCTTTATAGTTTAAGTGTAATTCATCAATAAAAATCCTGACACTTCTATTCGTGAACTCTCTTAGATAATTTACCTGGTTTTCGGGGATTGCAGGACCTTTAACTATAAATGGCCCAAAATATTCCCCGCTATCCGGTTCAAAACTGATTGAATAACTGGCTATTTCACAATCAGGATAGGTTGTGGTTAATCTGGGAGTTGCCAAAATGATTTTAAGCGGAACTTTGGCTGAGTCGTAGTCGGCGAGTTTTACTTTGTATGGAAATTTTATTTTTGTTTTTTGAGCATAAAGATCGCCATTTGCGAGACTGAAAAATACAATTGTCAACAATGCGCAAAATGCAATTTTACTGATCTTACGGGTATTTGATTCTTGAGTGTACATGATTTTTATGTTTTAAAAGTGAGTAATAAAAATTTGGTACCGACTGGTTATTGTCCAGAGCAGCTTCAAGGCTTGGGGCATTCTCCATTAGGGTTTCGATTCCAGATTCAATTTGATTTTTTGATTTTAGCTTCTAACTCATATCTCTACTAATTATGGAATACATCTAAAGTAATAGGGATTGGCCAAAGTATCTTTGCCATTACAATTTAAGTGTACCGAATCAATAAATATTTTGACAGTCATATTTGTGAACTCTTTTAAATAATTAACAGTGTTTTCAGGTAATGCTGATCCTTTTGCAAAAATTGGGCCAACGAAATCACCGCCATCCGGTACATAACTTATATAGTATCTATCTACTTTGCACCCTGGATAGGTTGCTGTTACTAGAGGATTTTCCAATATGGTTTTAAGCGAAATTCTTGATGAGTCGCAACCGGCAAGCTTTATTTTATAGGGGGATATCTTGGTTTTATTCTGAGCATAGGTGTTTAAGGATAAAAGACAGAAAAACATCAAGGCCATTAATGTATAAACCACTAAATTTTTTTTTATTCGGGTATTAGATTCTTGAGTGTACATGATTGTATGTTTTAAAAGTGAGGAATAATATTTCTGAGTTATTCTTGTAATGGCTTAATGCTGATCGGTAATCCGCCAAATTATTTTATGGTCCTTAATTATTAAATCTGGATGGGAGTTATAGCCATAGTAGAAGGGAGATATACTGCCCATATATATAGGTACTGCTTGGTTATTCAGCAGGGCAGGTTCAAGGGTTGGAGCATTCTCCATCAGGGTTTCGATTTTAGTATCAATTTTAGTCTTTAATGCTGCCTGTTTACTGATATCTCCCATATTATGAAATATTCCTTCGTTATTGAAATAAACTATCTCGCCTTTTGTGCTGACTACTACATTCGTTACCAGAAGAAAGTACTCGCCGTCAGTAAGCGCTTCACAATCTTTGGCTATGTTTTGAAGCAGGTAATCCAGCAGGGTTTTATTTCCTTTCTGAATTAAAGGTTTGCTAATATTTTTATCATTGTCTCCATAATAGATTTTTTCCCCGTTTAATAATATAGGATCATGAGGCCAGTTGATAGGTTCACTATGCAGTTGGCCGTCAGCACCCCGTTTCATATAGCTGTCCGGCTTTTTAGGGGCTTTAAATTCTATTGTGTTTCCTCTATATTTTGCAAAATTCCCAATCTTTTCGGGCCTGTGCGAAAAGGTGTTTTGCGAAAAGCAAAACAGACATACAATGGTCAATGGCACAAAAACCAATAATTTAGTTTTAGCAACGGCAGTTGATTTACGTGTGAGCATAACGATTCGGTTTTTTATGGGTGAACGATTAAATGAATGAGAAAGTGTTGGTGCCTGGTGCAGCATAGCCTGCTCTATAAGGAAGGAGCCATATGCTTTAGGTTTTTGTGCAGCGGCATTATCGGCCTGAAACTCATGCACCATCAGCAGGCGCTGGTTGTAGATATATACCAAAGGATTGAACCAGAACAATATCCTGGATACCTGCATCAGTATAAGGTCCAGTATGTGCAGCAATGAAGTATGTCTTCTTTCATGAATGAGGATCATGTTCCACTCTTCAACTGAATAAAGCTTCTGGTTGCTGATGAAAAGGGTATTTATAAAAGAGAATGGCGTATGGTTTTTGCCAGTGGTAATGATTGTCCATCCCTGCTCATTAGTTCTGATGCCGGCTTTAAAATAGCTGATCATTTTGAAAACGTCGGTCATCAGAATAGCCAGGGCTATAAATGCCCCGGCCAGATACATCAACGTAATCCATAGTTGCCAGTTTACAGAGGCTGAAGATGTTGCACTCACAGATACTATTGCCTGTTTTGCAGTTATTACCTGTTCTATTGGTTTTTGAAAAGTACCAGAGTAGTGCTTGCTGTTATCCTGCCAATGTATCAGCGGCAGCAATGCCCCGAGCAGGAAGGTAAACAGCAGGAAGAACCTATTGTAATTATGGTAGCTCTCCCTGCGCAGGAATACATCGAATAATATCAGGCTTATGAGCCAGATGGCGGTTGTGTTGATGATGTATTGGAGCATAAGGTGTGTTTATCAGTTAGAATTTATGTAGATTTAAAATGTTAAAAGACCAATAATGAATTTTCCCAAGGGTTTTAAAGATGTGAGTCGTTTGATTCGCTTTGATTAAAATAATCGTTCCAGATATGGCTGCAAATAGTATGGTTCGGGTGGTATAATTCATAGTGGTCAATTATCCTTCGTGCATCGCTGAAGTGCAGGTAGAACATGGCCTTTATGCCGCGAAAGTTATCAGCTATATAAATATCCATTATTGGTGCAACTCCAATTGTTTCTATTTCGGTTTTGCCTGTGGCCCAGTTATAAGTCCATTCCTCAAGTATCCTGTATTTATGGATAGCACTGTAATCGAAATTATGTTTTATGATTTTTAATTCTTCCTTTCCTGTTAAAGAATTTTTAGTAATAACTGTATCGGGTTTGGACATCAGCATTTCTTTAACATCTGATCCTGTGATTTTAGAAATCAGGCGTGTATCATAATCGTGATAGGCTGTTATTTTTCCGGAAATCACAGCATTGACCATCATTTCTACCAACGTAGTATCCGGACTTACATCTTTGAGGTGAGTAATCAATGTATCCTCCTTTTCCCGCACATCAATTATTCTGGACACTATTTTTTTACAGACTGCCTGCGCAGGTTTTGATTTATTTTCCGAATAGCTGTTTTTCGTGAAGAACAGCAGGCAAAATCCGGTAAGCGGCAGCACCAGCAGCAACTTCAGGTTTGATTTGCCTGTACGCGGCAAGGCATTTTTTGTGAGCATAACTATCCGGTTTTTTATAGATGAACTATTAAATGAATGAGCAAGTGCAGGGGAGGACTTCATTACTGATTGTTCTATCAGGAACCTTCCGTATTCCTGAGGCCGGTGAGCTGCTGCCTTGTCGGCCTGGTATTCATGTACCAGCATCAGGTAAGTATTATATACATAAACCAATGGGTTAAACCAAAACAGAATTCGTGCAATTTGCATAAGAAACATGTCAATGATATGCAGTAATATGCTGTGTTGTTTTTCGTGATTTAAGATCATCTCCCATTCCAGAGTGTTGTAATTTTCTTTTTTAGCAACAAACAAAATATCGAGGAAAGAGAAGGCCGGATGTTCTTTACCGGTTTCAATAATTGTCCAGCCACCTTTAACTTCCTTTTTTCCAGTGTTGTAATAAGATACCAGCTTAATAATGTCAATAACCAGCATTAGTAGAACTATAGCTGCACCCGACAGATATATTATTGAGACCCATTTTAGCCATCCTTGCGTGGCAAGATAAAGAACCTGCTCTGTAATCATACTGTTATAGCCGCTTCCTGTTAGTTGCCAGGCGGGAAGCAGGCAACCAAGCAGAAATGTAAACAACAGATAAAAACGATTATAGCTGTGGTAGTTCTCCGTTTTCAGCATAGCGTAGAACATTACCAGGCTCATAAGCCAGATTGTTGAGGAATTGATGAGATATTGGAGCATAATATCGTTATTTGGTTAACAATATAAATAAGGCATCTTATTTGTTTGTTTTCAATTTCTTTTCCAACTCAGGCAGCTGTTTTTTATAGGCTTCAAGGTCCCACTTAATTTCCCAGTGCTGAACATATTCTGCCAGAGGGTTGAGCCCAACTTCCGCCCTTCTTTTGTCCACATTATCTGGGTCTTCCATAGCATCAATATAATAAGTGCCATCCTTGTTGATTCCAATCTGGCTGCCATATATCTGTTTCCTGCCGTTTCTTAAGGCCACCCGGTCTTCCAGCAGGGCCAGGGCGCTGCCCTGTGCTTTTTTATTTTTCACTGCTTCACGCATCATTGGCAGATAATGCTCCTGAGTCGCTAAATCTGAATGTTGTATCACCAGGAACAAGGTATTATTGCCCTGGAAGCCTACAATATCTGACCCTACCCAACCATACTTATCCAGTATTTTCTTCACTTTTTCCAGATTAACAGAATCTTTCACTTTGATTATCTTCCATAAATCCTTCACTTCATTAGAATTTGCTCCATATTTTTTTCTAACCTCCCCATCCTTCATACGATCTGCCTGATCATCCTGATATATTGTATCGAGGGTTGCTACTAGTGGTTTATTTAGGTTGGCCTCTTCCTTATCCTTATTTTGTTTTACCAGTTCACACAATTTATTCCACCGGTTATCGCTGTGGAGGCTGGTAAGGTCAGCATCAACAACAAGATGGGAGAGGTTGGTGTAGTTAGCTTTTTCTGCAATCCGCATCAGCATAAAGAATGAAGAATCTTTATTGCCGGCCTGTGCCCAGGAGCATGCTGCATTGTACCGGTCATTGGGCATTCCTTTACCATTATTTGAGGCGAATGCTTTTGTAAATGCGTTGGCTGATTCAATGTAATGTTTTGCTTCGTATGCTTCATTTGCTTTTTTTACCCATTCATTATACTCATTGCTGAGTTGCCCATAGGTGAGGAATGGTAAAAAACAGAGGGCGCATAACATGATTTTCTTAAGCATAGAATTCAGATTAATTTGGTTGGTTAAATACTTTATTTCCCTCTAATTGTTGCTCTTATCTATCGTTTTCAGCAAATCATTCAGTTCCTTTAAATTAAAGTCTTCATTCTTTACCAGGAAGCTCACCAACTGTTTGGGCGAGCCGCTGAAGTATTTGTCCATAAGGCTGCTCACATCATGCAGTGCATATTCTTCCCTGGCTATAATGGGAAAGTATTCATGTGTTTTACCGTAAGCCTTGTGGTCCACAAAGCCTTTCTTTTCGAGTATGCGCACTACCGATGAAATGGTACTGTGCGGCATGTCGGGGTCGCCAAGCTTTTCTATGATATCGCGTACCAGGCAGCGGCCCAGTTGCCAGATGATGTGCATCACTTCTTCTTCAGCCTTGGTGAGTGTTGGTAATGGTTTGTTCCGTTTCATAACGTAAATATACGTTGTAAAACGGAAAAGCCAAATAAATATTGTGAGAACCTAAATAAATTCTACAAAGAGTAGAAATACAGTAGCATCCCGGAAATGAATTCAGGATCCACATTAATAAATAAATAGAGGTGAAATTAAACCGTTATTATTTCAAACTCACTTTTCCATTATCAGTTACTACTGGCAGTTCAATACTGGTTGGGTATTGCTTGCTGTGGTAAACATGCTGGGTAGATTTGATAAAATCTTTCTGCGTAGCCAGGAAAATGTTAGGTACATATTTCTGCGGGTTCCGGTCAAAAATCGGGAACCAGCTACTTTGAATCTGCACCATGATCCGGTGCCCTTTCTGGAATACATGGTTGATCTGGTGCAGGCCAAATGAATACTCTTCCACTTTGCCCGGCGTGATGGGCTCCGGCTGGGTAAAGCCGTTCTTAAACCTGCCCCTGAATATATCTGCAGCTATGATGAGCTCATACTGGCTCAGTCCCTGCTTTTTCTTGTAGTCCACCGGATAAACATCAATAAGCTTTATAACCCAATCTACATCCGACCCCGAAATGCTGGCATATATATGAGCAAGCACATCGCCGGTAACGGTTATATCCGATTCAAGCGTATCGGTCCGGTAAGTGAGCACATCGGGCCGGTGGTCTACAAAGCGCTGATCTTCCACCAGCCATGTCTCCCACTCCGAACTGTCGGAATAAGTCAGCTCAATGGGCCTTGGTCGGTACCCCACAGGGCTTTCGGGGTCGCTTGTATAGCTGTCAAACGCTTTATCGCCATCGGTCGGTTTTTTGAAGGATAATTTTTTATTGTCCTGCAGATAAATTTTGGCTGGTTTCACCGATTTGTCGGGCCAGGATGCATACTGCTTCCATACATTGGAGCCTGTCTGGAAACAGGTAGCTTCAGGGAATTTACCATCACCTATGCCTTTGAGCCAATAGTCGAACCATGTTTTCTGAATGGCCCTGAAATCATCGGCAGTATTGCGTTCCATGTTGTAGTCATGAAGAACGGTTGCATTGGAGTCGCTCCACTGTCCATGGCACCAGGGGCCAAGAACGATGTAATTATAATTTTTGGTGTCGTATTTTTCCATTTTGGCATAGAGGGCTTCCGGGCCATTCATGTTTTCCTGGTCCCAGTAGCCACCCACATGCAATATGGGCAGTTTAGGCGTATCCGAATATCTGAGCGGCGCTTTATCGCTCCAGTAACTGTCGTAATTGGGGTGTTTTATAAAGTCGTTCCAGGTAGGTATATCTCCATGAAAGAATTTTTTATTTACGTTCGATATTGGCCCCAGGTCATAATACCAGTCATACAGGTCATACATCCTAAAAGGAAAAGAAGTATCGCCCTTGGCAGCCTCTTCACTGAAAGAATATTCGAACCCGAATGCCAGCCTGAAAGCGCCGTTATGAAAAAAATCATCGCCGAGGAAAAAGTCAGCAACAGTGCCCTGGGGAGATACCGCTTTTAATGCAGGATGCGGTTTTATGGCGCTGATCAGAGTAAGCTCACCGGGATAGGATATGCCCAGCTGGCCTACCTTGCCATTACTAGGCACATTTTTAAGCAGCCAGTCAATAAGGTCGTAGGTATCTGAAGCTTCATCAATTACGTTCCAATTGCTTTTATCGAAGGCACCTTCCATAATGAAGTCACCTTCACTTTTTTGTTTCCCCCTGATGTTCTGGTACACAAAAATATACCCCTCTTTGGCCATGTTCCACACATAAGAATCTTTATCGGGATAGAAAGTGCCTATGTTCCAGTCGCTGTAAGGCGATCGCATAATGAGTATAGGCAGCGGCCCCGGAATACTATCGGGGGTATAAATGCGGGTAAATAATTTCTTACCATCGCGCATGGGTACCATTATTTCCTTTTTGGTATAATAAGATGGTCCTTGAATCTGGGCAAATGAGCTGTAAGCAAATGCAAAAAACAAAAAGGCAAAAAGTATCAGACAAGATTTTTTATTCATTCTTCAATCGAAAATTTAGTATGCCTTAGTGTTGATTATACAAATTATTGGTTGGGAAAATTTCCGATCCTTATTTATGTATTGGATAAAAATACGCTTCCCTGGTTTAATTGTTTACCATTTCGGCAAAATTGCCTTATTTTTTAATAAAAAAGTCACAAAACGATATTCTGGCTAATATTAACTTAAAAAAACAGTATTAAATGAACTGATTACTAAGCTGATTTGATACGATAAATAGAGTATCAGGCAACTGTAATTAAAACTATAAATTACCGAAAAGTTTAGTAATCAAATTAAATATGTGTCAGAAATTATATTATCCCGTTTTTTAGTTGTAGGTTTAATTTTTATTTATTTTTAATTCAATTAAAATGGCATCAGGTACAGTAAAATTTTTCAATAACACAAAAGGATTTGGCTTTATTACACCAGCAGATGGTGGTAAGGATCTGTTTGTACATGTTTCCGGCCTTAAGGACGAAATCCGCGAAGGAGACAAAGTAAGTTTTGACGTAGAAAACAGCCCGAAAGGATTGAATGCTGTGAACGTTAAACGCGCTTAATTACAGCTGCAAAAATCGTGTTCAAAGCTACAGCCATCTTATGATGGCTGTAGCTTGCTATTATTGTACCCGATTATGGATTACCTTACTAAATTAAGGGAAATTGCCCCTGAGGCT
>Ga0214164_1001150_pt1 | contig 15553 bp, 16 predicted proteins | sample TroBogepilimnion_13_FD_153003 | JGI IMG/M metagenome (GOLD analysis project Ga0214164, IMG submission 153003) | Freshwater microbial communities from Trout Bog Lake, WI - Practice 03JUN2009 epilimnion v4 | ecosystem: Environmental > Aquatic > Freshwater > Lake > Epilimnion/Euphotic zone ...
TTGTAGCTGGTCAATGCCTGTGTATGCCAACGCTCCGTAGGCTGTTCCTGTTCCATCAGTAATTCTGCGGCGCTCAAAGTAGGACAGAAACTCCCGAGCCGTTAATTTAACAAGCTGATCCGCAGAGCTGTATTCGCGCTGCCATAAAACTCCGCCCCAGACGAGCTGACCATTGCGGTCAATATAAATAGCTGTCCGACCCGGAATTGTCGCGTTAAGGACATTCAGGCCCGCGGCATTAACACCCGATAGCAAGAGGTGACCAGACATCGTTCCCGCGGCATTAAGCTGTTGCCCAAAACTAACTCCCGTTAAAGGAAGCTCTGCAAGGATTTGATTAGTGATTAAATCCGCTAAGAGGTATCGGTAGGATGTTGTAGCCATAGGGCTACTTTACTGGGTCAGTAAAGGTAGGAGCCTCAGAGTCGAAATTCTTACCGTCCCATGTGTCGCCCATGCCCGCAAATTTTCCGCGGAATGATGCGTTATATGAAGTCTGCGCCCAGTCGGTATCCTCACCATACAAAGATTTGCAGAATGCAATTCCTAGCGCTTCTCCATCAGTGCCTTCAGCATTGTTCAATACTTCGTTATTTACAACGATAACTTGACGGACAATGCCGTCTTCAATTTTTGCAAAGTGAGCCATTATTATCCAATCACTACGATCACTATGCCTGAACCACCAGCGCCCGCAGTACCACCAGCGTTTCCACCGCCACCGCTACCAGTGTATTGAGTTCCAGCATTTGCAGTGCCTGATGTAACAGCGGTTCCACCTATACCTGAGCCACCACTACCATTAGAACCAGTGTTTGAACCAGCACCGCCACCGCCACCAGCATAGTAAACAGAAGAACCTGTAATAGAGTTAGCTAAACCAACCCCACCGCCGCCTCCACCTGGGCTAATACCGCCATTACCATTACCGCCAGCTCCGCCAGCTCCGCCACCGCCAGAACCAGAGCCATTTTGACTAGCCGTAATACTGGTAGCACCGCCATTATTTCCGTAAAGACCTGTTGTAATAGCTAAGCCACCGCTAAGGCTAGCGCTGACACTGTTAGTATTAAACCATATGCCACCACCAGAACCTCCTGGTAACCCGCCTTGGTAAGAAGCGGTAGTGGAAGTTTGAAACCCTCCGCCGCCTCCAGGAATCCCAAATGTACCAATAATTGAAGAGTTGCCAAATACTGCAGGAGGAGTGGTGGCAGAACCGCCAGCACCTACTGTTACTGTTTGAGTACCACTAGCAATAAAATAAGATGAATTGTAGTAGTAACCGCCTGCTCCCCCGCCAGCGTAAGTCCATCCTGCACCGCCACCAGCAACTATCAAAACTTCAGCGTACCCAGCGGTACCAATCGTAATAGAACCAGATCCGGTATATTTAATAATTGTTTTTCCAGCACGAGTTGTCGTGTCGATAGTTGGAGAACCTGTTGTTGCCGTATAGGTAGCTTTACCGACACCGCCACCACCAAAAGGGAAACCAGTAAGTAAAGGACTCATGCGAACTTCACCGCCCCGCCTGCTAGAACCGTATAAGTATTTGCCGCAGTTTTAATAATTGTAAATGAATACGCGTCAATTGCAGAAGCGTTACCCGCTGACGGCGCAGTACCACCCGACCACTTAGGAGTAACCGAAGTGCCATCAATTGTAAAAGCCGAAGGATAATAAGCGGTTGAACCACTAGTATTTAAGAACACTACCGAAATACTATTGCCGACACTTAAAATTGAGTTAAGCGTTGTTGATGAGTTTCCTCGAAAGTTAAGTGTCCAGTTAGCAGTTGCCGCAGTTGTGTAATACCAGAAAGTCGAGGTTGCGCAATCGATATTAACTGTACCCGTAGCGGCAGAAGCGACAATACTTCCGACTTCTTCGAGGCTAGTAACGGCAGTATTAGATCCTAAAATTGCTGAGCTAGCTTTTACTCGGTTATCAGTAATGTTTGCGTTTACGATAGAAGTAACGCCAGCTCCTACAGCAATAGTCGCAAGGAGAAGCGAGTTAGCGGGAGTCGAAGGAGCTACCGGAGAAGCGGCAGGGGTTCCCGCGATTACCTGAAAAGTAACATTGTTCAGCGATCCCGTGTAGTAAGCATCATTGACGGTCACAACCACAATGTCAATGCGTGGGTTTGATGCGTTGGCCGTGGAAACGGTGAGAGTTGTCGTGGCATCGTTATAGGCCATGTATGTGCCCATGTTGGACTGCGTTGTTCCAACGATTGCAGCCCAGCCAGAAGCGACAAGAACGGACATACCGGCAGGAGAGTTTTGAGTAACGGCTAAGTCAGTGGCGTTAATGATTCCAGAGGTTTTCCAGATTGTCTGGGTAGTTAGGCGGTCGTTTTCCGCAGGATGGCTTCCGTTTTGCAGCCAACTTGGGGGTGTGCGTAATGCCATTGCTTCTCCTTAGATGTACGCGTTGCGCCAAGTAATGGTCGCAGCCGTAGTGCCGATAAGTGTACCTGTTCCCGCTAGGAAGAAAGAGTTATTACCCGGTGGAGCAGAGAACCAGTTTGAGCCGCCGTTAATCAAATTGCGGGCAGGGCTTCCGTTGAGGGTGATGAGTTTCTGATCTAGGTCAATGACGATGGTGTCGGTGTTTGCGTAAGTTCCTTGAATCGTAATGTAAGTGCCTTGCGTGTTATTACCAAGGGTCGGGTTGGTGATAGGGCCGTTGAGGGTTATGACAGGGTATGTGGTTGCCCATCCTGCGTTATTGACGGTCGTTGTAAGGGTCGAGGAGCCGCCGCCATAGGAGAGGTTGTAGGTGCGGTTATATTGGCGACCGAGAGGGTTACCGACGGCGAGGGTTGCAGTCTGTAGCGTGTCATCGTAATAACGAGGGTCGGCGCAAAAGAATGTGTATTGCGAAGTAATGTAGCCGTAGGTGTAATTCGGATCAACAACGGTTTTGTTTGTGCGAACGCGAGCATTCAGGCGTTGCAAACCGTCGGCGGCAGAGAGCTGGAATTGAAGCGGGGTCGTGCCGCTGGTCTGAGGCAAGAGTGCGGCTTGAAGAAGGTTGTAATTTGTCTGAGCGGAGTTTCCGTTGCCTGCAAAAGTGTTCACCGTAATAGTGACGGTGCGACCCGAGAGGAAGTCGTTGCCCGTGAACATACCGTCTGCATAGCCACGGTTGTCATCCTGATTGCGGATATTTGGCAGGGACTCTAAGCCATCCACCGAAAGGATTTGGTAGGGCGAGCCAGCTCCACCAAAGACGAAACCGTTAAAAGCGAAAGAATAATAATTAAGCGAGGTGACCGTAGCCATTAGCCAACCTTTCCGGCGTTAATCTTGGCGGTGATGCCCTGAGCTTGTCCATAGGTAAGCGCGCCATAAGTTGCCGCCGTAATGTCTGCAACCTGAACAGGCGTGTTTATGTAGTTCTGTTGATTGACCGTAATTCCCGAGCTTGTTTGTGTTGTTGGCAAAGCAGCAGCTCCCGAAAGATATGGGGTCGCAACCGATCCAGCGAGCGCCATGCTGCTCATCGAAACGCCCGTGCCATTAACCGCGGCCATGGAAGCTGCAACCGCTTCAAGCTTGGTCTGCAAATCGTTTAGCTTCGTAATGGTGGAGTCATGAAGCGCCGTGGCTGCTTGGTCAAAAGCCTGTTGCGATGCCGCGAGCGAATCCTGCAGGGTTTGCTGAGCCTTGGCCACGGAGTCGTTGTAAGCCAGCTTGTTTTTAGCAAGAACATCGTTGAAAGCATCGGCTTGGGTTGCCATCGAAGCGTTAAGGTCTGTAGTGACTTTGTTGTATTGGTCAATAAGAGCCTGAGTTGCCAGATTGCCGCCCTGATTCATCTGATCCGCGAGACCGTTCAAGCCTGTTGTCGAAGCATCCTGCACCTGTGCAAATAAGTTCTGAATCTGCTCTGTTGTTCCGGGCTGAGCGTTGATAAGAGTCTGGGCCATTTGGTCACCCATGAGCGGGCCTTGTGCGACAACCTGCTGAATAAAGTTTTGTGAGTAACCCATACCAGCGAGCTTGGAAGCATCGGCGGCGAGAGTCTTCATCGCATCTAATTGGTGCTGGAATGAGTCAATAAGCCCGCTGGTTGTACCCGAGCTAAAGAATGACTTGCCGAGGTCTATCTTGGTGACATTCTCAAACTCATTAGTCAGCAGGGCTTCGGATTGCTGAACAATAGCCAGTTGCTTGTCTGCGGCATCTTGCTGCAGTTTGGCGATAGCGTCATTGTTCGCCGCAGCTGCCGCGAGGTTGGCCTGATCTAAAGTCTGTTGTGCTGCAGCCTGTGCCTGATTAAAAGTGAGATTAGCTTTAGCTATTTCTTCATTGTGAGTCTGCGTGAGTTTTTTGTATTGTGTCTGATAATCGCGCAAGTCCACATTCATTTGGTCGTAGATAGACTTGACTTGCTTTTGCTCGTTCATCAACTCTGTAGTTTGCTTCTTTTGTTCAGCAATAAGCGCGGCGGCAGTTTTCTTTGCAGCGGCTACAGCGGCTTTACTGACATCTCCGCCAGCTGCCTGACCTGCCACATCTACTGCTGGGGCTGCCCCTGTTCCGCCTTTAGAAAGGTCAGGTGCGCTAACGCCAATAGATATTTTTTGATTTTTTAACGATTCAAGATTTTTGGCAAACCCATCAACTTTAGTTTTTGTATCATCGAAAAACTTGCCTACATCTTTAATTCCATCGTTAATAAAATTAAGCGCAGTCTTCGCACCGGGAAAATGAAGTGCAGCAGCTACGGAAAGTATTGATTTAAGCGGGCCTGTCTCAAATTTAAGAAAAGCCGTAACAAGATCCCCGACAGCACCGATAAGCCAGCCAACAGCTTTGACTCCAGCTTGCATCGCATCAACGATTGCATCACGGAATGTTTTGGAGTGATTCCATGCTGTGACGAATACTGCAATAAGCGCAATAACCGCCGCAACTGCCAGCATAATAGGATTAGCATCGAGAACGATGTCGAGGGCTTTTTGAGCCATCTCCCAAGCTTTAACAGCCAAAACAACAGCAGCAATAGTTGTGACTACTATTGTTAATTCTGGCAAGATGGGTTTAATTATGTTAAGCAATCCGCTGAAAGCGTTGCTTAAACTTGAAAGAATGGGTATGAGAGCGCCGCCTATGGTTTCCTTTGCGCTGTCCATTTTTGTTTTTAACAATTCCATTTTTCCAGCATAAGTATCAAGATATGCTGACGCCTGATTTTTAATCTTGTCGTTCATCTCATTAAGAGCTTTAGTGATTGCCTGATTTTTTGGCAATGTAGTGTCAAGCGTAATTCCGTATTCCTTAAAAGCCCCACCTAGTTTTCCTGTTGTAGCTTTTGCAAGTGTCTCGGCAGCTGCTCCCAAAGATTCGTGTTGAGCGCGCGCCAGATTAGATGCCATGCCCATCAACTCTGTTGACTTAGCAACGGATCCTGTTGCAGTCACTAAGGTCATCATGGCCCCGCGAGCATCGTTGCCCGTGAATGCTAATTTTTCCATTGAAGAAACAGAGTTTTCAACAGCAGCTCTATTGCTCTCTGTATTTACTTTCGCGTTATTCATGGCGGTAGCCAGAGCAGCGGTTGTTGTCTGGGCTTGTGAGGCAGCTTCTACAGCACTTTTTAATCCTGATTCAAGCTGACTTAGCCCTTGTGTTAAGAGGTTTCCGGCAAACACGCCACCCATGGTTGTTTTAAGTGACGAGAATTTACCTTCTTGGGCTTTGGCAGCATCGCCAATTTTTGCCATGCCCTCGGTGGCTTGGGTAACAGCTGTAGTCAGATTAGCAAGCTGAACAAGAATCTCTACATTTAACGGTGGGACTTCACCTGCCATTTAAGCTCCCATCGCTGCTCTGAGGTATCCATAAACAATTTGTGAGGCCTTACCAGAGTTGATAAGTTCATCACGAGCTGGATACATATATGGGTATTTTACCCCACTTGTCCACTTTGATGAGCCGAGTTCTACTGCTCGCGCATAGTCAGCGCCTGAATCAACGCTTGCTACATAAGTTGCAAAACCTTTTCGGGTCGGAGCATCGGCAATAATGTTTCGATAGAGATTACCCGTGGCGTAGTTAGGGCCCTCGCCTGCGCCGGGGCCGATGTGTGGATTATGACGAACACGGCCATTAACGGTACGCGGCGGGTTAGTGGTCTCGTGAGCATTCTTGCGCGCCTGCGTCCATAGCTCTGTGGTGATCGCGCGGGTTGCTAATTGAACCGCTTTGTCCATACGATTTTGCCAAGCATTAAGCGCCGCAAATACTTCGTTGCGGTTGTCGCTCATCGCTTCTCCATCTGCTCTATTTTGACTTCTTCGATGGTATCAGCAATCGCTAACAGCCAATCTGCTCTCCCGGCAGGCAGGTTATCTACCTGCTCAGGAGTCCAGTTAAATCTGTCGGCAAACTTAAAATAAAACCACTCAATGTCTGGATACTGCACGCCCTCTGCGCGCTGGAATCCTTTGAGCCGATCCTTTAAGCGTTGGAGCTGTCTAAAGGGCTATCAGGGTTCTGGCGGTTTTTATCTGTGTCTGCCAACTCTGGGAACAAGTCAGTTGTAACGCTTGTGGTCTCGTCCATAAGTGCTACATAATCTTTAATAGGTAGCTCGTCAATAGAATCGGCCTTAACCGATGGGATGAGCAAGTCAAATGACCAATCTTCAATAATTGCAGCAAGCAGAGCGTTTGCAATAGCTATGCCTTTTTCTGCATCACCTTTATGGTCTCCAGCAATCATGATCCGATTGCGGTCTTTTACCTTTAGGTCTGACGCTTCTTTAATGGTAACTGTTGCCCCTGATGGCAGGGTAATCTTTTTTGACATTATGCCTCCTTGATAGCCTTAGTAGGCATCCTATCAAAACTAGGCAGTAGCGGTGCGGGATTTCGGAAGGCGAACCAAATCAACCTGCCACCGCTACTGCGTTCTAGGTTAAGCGACCGAGGTAGTTACCGCGTTCTTTACGACCCACTTGATAGGTGAGTAGCCCACAGTTCCGGCATCGGTCAGATTGCCTTGTGCATTGAAATCAACAACAACCTCAACGAAATCCTTGGAGCGCTCAATAACAGCGAGTGTGTAAGCACCCTTTGTCATGGTCGCTTGGATAGATGTCTGAGTTGCGCCCGAGCCTGTTGTCCAGTTAAAGACAAGCGCTGGCTGGGTATTGGTCAGATAGTTGGTGAGCTGGGTGTCGTTTTCCATGAGGAAGGTGGCCTTACCCGTTACTTCGAGAGCGCCAACGAATACAGAGTAGGGAGTCTGCACATTGGAGATTCCGTAGATAGGGGTGACAGGGCGCTTCATGTCAATGTTGCCCATGGTGTTGTTAGAGATAGCTGTGCCACCAACGCTCACAGTTCCATACCAGACTGCGGTAGGCAAAACGGTGGAGAAGCTAGGGGTTGGTGTTGAGGTAGTAGCTGACTGCCATCCTGTGGACTTCGCATCGTATTCGAGCAAGCCGTCTGCGTTCCACTTGAGCGAGAAGTCGTGGAATTGGTGTCCTGCCCATGCGCGCACATTTGCGCCATAGAAGTCGAGCATGGTGTAGGCAGAAGGCTGTGAGTCTGCCGCTGCTGTAGCTGAGTTCTTTACTGCAAGGGTATGGATATAAGGAGCTGATCCTGAAACAACATCCTCACCGAGAACACCGGCAAGAGGGTAGATGATGGTGTCAGCGAATACTGCGCCGCCGAAGTCAAAAGTTGAGTGGACGCGACCCTGAATATAGTTGTAGTTCTTAACAAGTGAACCGCGCAAGCCCTCATCGTAGAGAGGTGTGTAGATGTCTTGTGGCTTTAGGGTGTTCGCAATAACGGGGATATAAGCGGTCGGAGTAGTGACTGCTGTTCCCTTTGTTGTTTCCTTGGCGATTCCCACATACGAACGGTGGGTATTTTGTACTGACACTATTTCACGCTCCTACGGTTGAGTCAGACGGGGCTGACGGTGTTGTTATTTTCTTTGGTGCAGAAGCGAGAGAGACATCGGCTGAAATAATGTCATCCTTAGACTCGAATGTGTCTCCGGGTTTGACTGTAAGTCCAAGAGTTGGAAACTCGCGCACTTCATCGCCGTTGTATTGGTATGTGGCCATCGTTCTCCTTATGCCTGAATCATTTGGGTAACATCGAATCGAATCTCTGCAAAGGTTTCCGTTGCCCCGTTATCCGAGGTAATCGGCTCTCCGTACAGACAGTCAATTACAGGTTCTGCGCCTTGCCAGACATTGACTTGCGATGTATCACCGAAGTTATGGCTTGCTCGGAGCGTGTTCTTGATGTTGTCCACTAGTGTATCAAAATCTGCCATTGCATCTTCGGCGTTACTTTGTACCGAGTGATGGAAGATTTGCAAAATTACGGTGAAATCCACGCGCTTCCAGCCACTTGTTGCACCACCGATTGCAAGACGAGTTTCGCGCTCGCTCTGGATAAAAATTACGGCCGCTGCTCGACTGAGCTGTCCGGGCAAAGCATTAACCTGATAGTTGATGCGTTTTGGAAACGAGGTGAAAACCTGATTAAGTGAGTCAATACCAGCGCCAACAAGATATGAGTACAGCGTGGAGCGAAGTTGGACGCGACCAACTGCCATTTAGCGCATCCTTCGGAATGGCGAGAGGAGTTGCTTCGCCAGCTCGATATCTGATCCCACGATGGACTGAACGCTTGGCCCAGACGATGCGCGGGTTGTGACTGCCATGGTCAGAGAGTTATCTCCACGGACTTTGAGGAAGTCGGTCGTAATGAGGATGGCGGCTTGCTTAACAGCCTGTGGCATATTGCCCACCGCTACGCCTGATGCGTGGGTGTATTTGAGAGTGCCGGTGATATTGACCGTGGTTGATCCATAGGTATAGGAAGGCGAAACGACAACCTGCTCGGTGCTCGCGCCGTCATAAATAGTCACGACTGTTCCGGCGGTTAGACCTATGGGGTCAATCATGGTGAAGGATGAAGCACCGGCTGTAGCTGACATGACGAGGCCATTACAGTAGCCTGCCGTGTAGTTATATGCGGCGTAAATGCGCGAGCGCGAGGCTGGCGGGAAGCCGAAGGATAGTGGGCCTTGTGAGGAGTAGGTCGTACCTAGCTGGCTCAGCGGGTAGATAATTTGCGACTTCTCGAACCAGCAGTTTTGTAGGGATGTCGAGCTTACTGTGACAAGGTTTGTCGGGGTAGCGCCATAGGCTAAAGAGTTGAGCGCGACCACATTGTTGTAGTCCGGGGAGATAACGAGAAATCCCTCTTGCGTCATGCGGGTACGAGACTGCTCGGTGAAGTTTTGAGCGATAAGCGGCTGATTGACATAGATGTCAATAAAGGACGAAGCGCGCTGGATAACTGATGCTAATTCCGCGTCTTGCTGGGCAGAAGTACCGCCTACTACCAGATTGTTGATGTCAATCGCTGTCGGAGCGTTTTTGTATTCAGCAATCGTCAGATATGAGCCTGACTGAAATTGGGTGATAGGCGATACTGCTGATGTCATTCTTAATCTCCGTCTGTTTTAGGCGTGGAGTCGTATTCATGCCCGCAACGAGAACATAGTCTGAACCATGATCCGAAACCGCATTGAGTGCAAGTGTACCCGCGTTGAGCATCACCTTGCTCATAGCGAGCGAGGTTCTCCTCAGTAAAGCCTTCTGATTTCAACGCCTTAATGTGCTTGGGGTTTTCTACGGAATACAAACCTGACCGGTCTGCGCGATACCGAGTGCGCCCTGATTGCGAGTTGATGTCGGTTTCTTTGACGAATCCATCTCGCGGTGTGAGTCGTGCCATGTGTGCCTTCCTTGTTAATAAATAGGGAGAGAGCCAATTAAGACTCTCCCCCCATTTAGTTTGTTATGGGTTACGCAGAGACGATTCCTGATACTACGCCATTCCACGCAGGAGCCACGCAGAACAGTGCACCGCGAAAATACGTGGAGAACTCATAAGCGAACTGAGTCACGGGCCACTGAATCCCCATGTAATCCTGCACCATGTAGTTAGACCAGACATCAGAAACCTCTGTGTCAGGAATTGGCAAGGTGTAAGACAAGACAGGAGCAACGCCCTGTGGCAACCATGGGTGAACAGTCAAAGGTACTGACTTTCCTGTGGTTTCGTTAACGATACCGTTGACAACAGAACCGTAAGTAACGCCAGAGGTTTCATCCTGTGAAATCTGCAAGCGGTAGTTAGCGTTTGCTGAACCCTTGATTGCATCTGAGAGTTGCTTGCGGTCTGAACCGTTAAGCAGAACCTCATCTGGATCAGCCTTTACTGAGTTGTAAAGGTTAGCGAATACGGTCTGGAACTCTGTGCCCGGATTTGTATTCGAGAAAGTTGCGTTGATGTTGTTGTTGTAGCCGGTGTTAGCGCCAAGAACGGTGGTCAAGATACCGTCATAACCTGTTGCATAGGCTGAGGTATCAGCCGCTGCGCGAGTTGCGACAACCGTGGTGGTTGTGTTCAACGGAGCTTGGTTTCCGATTGTTGGTGTACCTGAACCGCCGAGGGTGAAGGTCAAGGATGTGGTGCGGCCTTGGAACTTCGCGTTAGCTGCGCCTGTGGTTGTACCAACATAGATGTTGTAACCGAGTGCGCCGGTGATAGCGGTTGGGATGGTGATGGTAAGCGCTTGGCTTGAAGTTGCCTGTGAAGCAACTGCTGAGAGGATTGACTCACCGAAACCTGTTGATGAGATACCAGCGTCAGCTGTGTAATAGACATAGTAAGTAGCGTTTGGAAGCGCTGTTACTGATCCTGATGCGGTTACAGCTGTGAGGGTTGCAAGGGTAGGAGCTGAGCCTGCGTTAAGCGCGCCAGCATAACCTGATGCAGTACCGCGAGCCATAAGCATCATGCGTTCTTCCATGAGCATGGTTGCATACAAGGTAGAAGTTGATGACAACTGACGAAGGTCTTGGTATCCGAGGCCTGAGAAGTTAGCATCAAATGAAACGCTGTCAGATAGTGAGTAAGAGTTGTAAGGCAGGATTAAGTCATCTGAGCTGTACGAAATCTTTGCGCCGCGCTCGAAGTTGATTGAACCGAAAGCGGTGGTTGTTGATTCTGTAACGCCGGGCCAGATTTGTCCTTGTCCGCCAGTACCTGTACCTGTGTAACCGGTGATGCGCTTGACACGGTGTGATGTGCCAACGCCCTTCTTGCGAGGGATACGGTTACGAAGTGGTGTTGGGCGTGGGGTCAAAAGCTTTGCTGGTGCTTCCAAGTCAAACGCAGCGAAGCTGGTTGAGAGTGGAGAGGTCAGCGTGATGTCCTTCTGCATATCCTGCAATGCAAGGCGCTGTGAAGCGATTGCGTTGTTAAGACCTGCGAGTGCATCTGGAGCAAGTGACTTTGTTGCAGCTAGTGCTTCGAGAGCAGCAGTTGGATCTGCTACAGGCGAAACGCCGGGTGTTGTTGATGGATTGCCGAGTGACTTACCGAGAACCTCGGTGTACTCATCCATGCGCTTTGCAGCCTTCTTAGCGGAATCTACATCGCCAAAGAGGTCAGCTGCTTTAGGGGCAGTTAGAGCCAATTTATTTCCTTTCGAGTGCTGTGTGGGTTATTCCTCGTCAGAGATTTTTCCGGCTTTGGCTAGGTATTCCTTTTCCAATGCCTTGTATCCCTTGGCGAGAATTTGGTCTGAGGTCGCTGCCGCTTTGAGGCGGTATTCAGCGGCTTTGAGCAGGAGCTCGTTTTCATTTGTGACAGCTACGCGTCCGGTGCGCTTTGGGCCACCTGATGCAGCTGCCGATTTTGCCGTTACGAGTTCTGATTCAAGAGCTACCGCCTTCTCCTCAGCCGCCTTATGTGCAGCTTGAAGTTCCGCGATCTCAGCCTTGACTGATTCAGTCGCACTCTTTACAGCTTTCTCAATGATGGCCGAAACGGACTTCTCATCGAGAATCTCATCTTCCTTATCCTCAGCGGGGGCTTCCTCAGAAACCTCATCTGCTGGCTTATCTTCAACAACTGCCTCATCGCCTTCGGCTGACTTGATAGAGCCATCGGTGTTAAGTGATGCAGCGGTAGAAACATTTGCTACTTCGTGTGTAGGAGCAGCGCCGGGAACGACAACTTGTGTCTTGCCGTGGGCGTTAGAGACATCGTGGCATCCGCACTCTAGGCACTTGCTGATGTCGGCAGACTTAGCAGACATTTTGGTGCATCCCTTGCACATCTTGTCATCGCATCCACCGTCAGCTTGGCAGGCAGCGCAACCATCGCAGTCGCATCCCTCTGAGCTGGCATCGTCACCCTTTGCGGCGAGGTTCAGAAGTGAACCATCGGTGCTGAGTGCTGCCTCGTTATCTTCATCTAGTTCGCCATCGCGGAAGTTAAAGAGGTGCTTGAGAGCCGATAGCAGGGTGTCAATATCATCGCGCTCGTCTGAGTCTGTGGCTGCGATTTCGCTGGCCTCAGAGATGATGAGCTGTGCGATTCCCTTGCGGGCTGCATCGTATGACGCTTGGTCAAACTTAGCCGAATCCGCATGGATTTCTTTGATGATGTCAGCGAGCATAGATTTTTCCTTCGTTGTAGTTGTAAATTCTTCGACCTTCACAAGATTAGGTTCGCCCTCTACGCTCTTGGCGAGCATGAGCTTAGCGTTTGGGTTAGCTGGACGATCCACAAGAGAAATCTCCACGATTTGTCCGTCAATGATGCGGCCGTTAGCAGCCTTCTGGTCGCGGACAACGCGTGGGGACTTGATGCCTATTGAGAATCCCTTAAGAACGCCTGATTCCACTTTCTTAACGCTAATAGGGTCAACGACAAGAGCAGAAATATAATGACCATCCGCTTTCGCTTCATATTCTTTCGCTACTCCTGCCGCAATAGATGAGTGTTGTTCGCGGATGTTACCGCCGGACTTAAACCACTCTGGCATAGCAGAGGAGAGCCAAGCGTCATCGCAAATCTGCTGGTCAATATCGAGAGAGTCATCGGTTGCTTTGCCATAGACAAGCAGCGAGCCATCTTCTTGCTTTTCTTGCTTAACGATAGCCGCGTATGAATTAGCGAAGTCATTGACCATAAGTGATTTCTCCTTGTTAAGTTTCGGCGGGACAAAGGTTTCTGACATATTGAGTTGTTAGGCTGAGTAAATAACCGAGACTGCGCCTGTTGCTGTGCCGGAGGCTGATACTGCGTAAAGGGAGTCGTTACCGTGAAGCCAGACTTGTACGGTTCCGTTAGCCGCTAGGTTCTGTCCGCCGTTAATACCTACGGTATTAGTAACCGCAGAATCACCTAAGAAAACAGCCGCGCTATCGCGGTTATTTACTTGTACCGCTACATATCCAACGCCATTAGGCATAGTTACGAGAAGGGTCGGAGTAGTACCTACCGTGATATTTGTATGATTTAGCGCCATAGATTTCCTTTTCTCGGATTATCGTTTAATTGTAATGGTTATTAGTTAATCTTGCGCGAGCGCCTCATCTAGCGAAGCCCCAAAGTCAAAAGTGTCCCAGTTGATTTCCGCAGGTGTTGTTGTGCATCGGCAGTTAGGATGAACAGGGATGTCATCAGCGGTCAGGCCGTTAGAAAATGAATCGCCGACATTGACCGTCTCCCCGCCGATATCGCAGTCCTCATCATCTGGCTCAGCGCTGACCCACTCGATTTGCTCCACGCCGAGGGCTTGAAAGGAGTCGGTTGCAGCCTGATTAGCGGCGCGTGAACCCTCAGTCAGAGCGATAGTCAAAGCGCGCTCGGGTGAGGAGAGTGAGCTTTCAATCATGTCTGCGAGCTGGTTAGGGCTTGCGCCGATAGCGATGCCGTCTGCTAATCGTAATCCCAAAAGGTCGTAGCTGGTTTTCTTCATATCCAGCGATTTAATCTTGATGCCATTGAGCAGCTTCTCTAGCCCGCCGGGTGGTTTGAGCAGGGCGGCAGCGGCAGGGTTGCCGGGCTTCCATGTATCCCAATTCACCGCGTTCTGTAATGCGCTCACGGCAAAGGCGCTCGGATTCCAGTTATGTGGGGGTTGCTTAGCGGCCTTGCGCTGGCGTAGTTGCTTACCAAACGCCTCATAGGTTGATGCCACGCCTGTTACATACATTACTGCGTAGTGCTGACGGATAGCTGACTCTAAAGCGGTGTGGTCGAGTGTCACATTATGCAGAGCCCATGCGCGCGCGCGAGCGCGGTCTTGTGAGATGAACTCGCTAACCGTGGGGTGCGTCTGCATATATCCCGTGATGACCTCACGAGCATTGACCGACTTCACCAAGGCCGCGCGTATTTTCACGGCGCTACTTGCTGCTAAGCGCCCATCTACTTGATGGACACCGAGGGTCATGTCAGATATGCCTTCGCCAGCGACTTAGCGGTTTCCATATCGCCATCGAAATAACAGCGGTTGAGCGCATCTCCCACGATGGGGTCTAGGGCGTTGAACTCAAACTGACGAGCGCGTTTGCCTTTGCTTGCCCATTTGAGAAATGCCTTGACCTCTGATGCGGCTTCTTTTGCCATATCAGGAGTGCCGAGCCAGACAGGGACTTGATCCATGCCGAGCAGCCACATTGCGAACAAACGGTGATGGCCGTCAATGATGATGTTTTTCTCGCCATCGTTGTAAACGAGCGGATAGTTACGGTAAGGAGTCAGGGCCTGTCCCATGGACTCAATATGGTCAGCGACATTGTCGCGGTTAAGGCCGGTGTCTGTGCCATACAGCTCTTTGACATTGACCAGAGTGAGGACTGCCTTCTCCCAGACATCTGGATTAACGGGATAGTCTCCGTTTTGCGTTTCCACGATAGGCCAAGGGCTAGATACAGAGTCAGCTATCTGCTCAGGGCTATCCGACATCGGATGGTCTCCTGCGGCGTTAGGAAGAATCTTTAAGCGAGAGAGCGCATCCTTAACTTCTGCCTTAGATGGTACGCCAGCCTTTTGGAAGTCAGGCTCGATTTCTTTCGGTGGCTTTACCTCCGAAGTGCCGTCATTGCCGTCACTAGGTGCAGGCTTTGTCGGGGCCATAGGATCTAACTCGTCTTGGACATTCTCCACGCCAGCGATAGGAGCTGCCGCATTGACGATTCCCTCGGGCGAGAACAAGAACACGCCGTTGCCGGCAACAAGGATAGGCTGGTCAGCTGCTGGGGTATCCAGAAGCGGAAGGCCTAGCTCAGAGCGGCGCTCGTTGATGGTCTTAGTACCACCGCGCAATTCGAGGTCTGACTTCTTAGCAGCTTCCTCGTTGTCGCGGATTTCTGACACCATGAACTTAAACTCTAGCTCGCGTGGCATTCCGAGGTAGGTGTAGGAGATATTCGTCAGCATCTTAGAAATCCATTGAGCCAGCGGTGCAACGCCGATGCTTTGAGCAGCCTCAGCCTCTCCCTGTTGATGGCCCGATGCGCCGAGGCCACCCTTAGCCGAGAAGCCAATCTCAGTGGGGAGAACACCAAAGTGTCCGGTGATTGAGGTGATGAGGTATTCATCGAGCGCGGCCTTGAACTTCTCACCGTAGCCTTCATAGAACTCTGGCTTTAATCCTGCAGGCAAGATGAGTGCGCGCTTGCGCTGCTC
>Ga0214164_1001151_pt1 | contig 15545 bp, 11 predicted proteins | sample TroBogepilimnion_13_FD_153003 | JGI IMG/M metagenome (GOLD analysis project Ga0214164, IMG submission 153003) | Freshwater microbial communities from Trout Bog Lake, WI - Practice 03JUN2009 epilimnion v4 | ecosystem: Environmental > Aquatic > Freshwater > Lake > Epilimnion/Euphotic zone ...
TTGAAAATTAGGTAAGAAAGGCGTAATTACTTGATGACGAAAACGGATTATTTCATCAAGTAATTCAAAAAAGTGATGAAGAAAGTGAAATACTTGATTAAGTATTTAAAATTATTGATTAGAAAAACAGTTTTCTTGATGACTAAAATGAAATACTTTATCAATTAAATTAAAAAAGTGATGAAGTATTTCAATAAAGTGATGAAGAAATTGAAAAAAGTAATGACGAAAATAGGACTTCTTAGTGCCTCAGAGGCAATTGAAATCCCAAATAGTGGAAAATAATAGTTTACACAGAGGCTATTAGGAACAAAAAAGAGAATAAAGAAAGAATAATGGAAGAAAAAGTAATACATATTGAAAATGAGCTTAGTGCTGCTTCGAGCCTTGGTGGCTTAGTGGCAAAAAGCCATTATTTAATTGTATTAGGAGGTGGCGAAAGTGGCGTTGGTGCAGCCTTATTAGGAAAAAAGAATGGCTATACTGTTTTTTTAAGCGATGGCGGTCTATTAAAAGAAGGCTATAAGCGCGAACTGGTTGCAAATGGGATTGATTTTGAAGAAGGCGGACACACAGAAGCAACGGTTTTGTCGGCAGATGAAATAGTGAAAAGTCCGGGGATACCAGAAAAAAATGAACTGGTAAAAAAGATTAGAGCAAAGGGGATAAAGGTAATTAGTGAGATAGAACTGGCGTATCGTTTTAAGGGGGATGCAACCATTATCGCCATCACGGGAAGCAATGGAAAGAGCACAACGACAAGTTTGATATACCATATCTGCAAAAAGGCAGGATTGGATTGTGCCTTGGTTGGAAACATTGGTTATTCGTTTGCAAAACAGGTTGCAGAAGACCCAAAAGCGTTGTATGTGGCGGAAATAAGTTCTTTTCAGTTGGATGACATCGATCAGTTCAGACCCAATGTGGCGTTGTTGCTCAACATCACCGAAGATCATCTGGATAGATACGATTATAAGTTCGAAAATTACATCAACAGTAAGTTTAGAATAATAGAAAACATGACGGTAGACGATTATTTTATTTACTGTGATGACGATGAGGTAATAAAAAGTAAACTAGATACACTAACAATAAATACAAACAAGCTCCCATTCTCGATGAAGCACGAAGTAAAAAAAGGCGGTCACATGACAGGAGATCAAATCCTCCTACGCATTCAAGAAGAACGCGTAAGTATGAGCATTTATGATTTCGCAATTAAAGGCAAACACAACATCTACAACACTATGGCAGCGGGCATTGCAGCATGTACAATCGGTATCAGAAAAGAGATGATACGCGAATCTGTTGGTGACTTCCAAGGGTTGGAACACCGCGCAGAACACGTTGCAACCATCCGTGGCGTGGAGTTTATCAACGACAGTAAGGCGACCAACGTAAACAGTACGTGGTATGCTTTGGAAAGTCAGGAGCGTCAGGTGGTATTGATTTTGGGTGGTCAGGACAAAGGCAATGATTATAGTATCCTCGACGAATTGGTGAAGGAAAAAGTGAAAGCCATTGTTTGCCTAGGGAAAGATAGCAGCAAAATTGTGAAGCATTTTAAGGACATCGTTCCTGCTATCCGTGAAACAAGTGATATTGAAACCTGTGTACGTGCGTGTTTTAAGATGGCAACGAAGGGAGACGTTGTTTTATTGAGTCCTGCATGTGCAAGTTTCGATTTATTTAAAAATTACGAAGAAAGAGGAAGGCTGTTTAAGGCAGCAGTGAGGGAACTTTAGAGCAAATTGATAATGGATAATTGACAATTAATACCTGCAAACTGTCAATTATCAATTATTAATTATCAATTAAATAATTATGACAGATACTTTATTCTCACAGATGCCCACCATACAGGGGATGCGCAGCCAACTGGCACTGCGGACGCGTGGAGACAAGTTTATCTGGACAATTGTGGTGTTGTTGGCGTTGATATCTGTGATGGTGGTGTATAGTGCCACGGGTTCGCTTGCCTACAAGATGAATAAAGGAAATACGGAAATCTATTTGTTTAAGCAGCTGGCATTTATGCTGATTGGCTTATTCATCATCTACTTTTTACACCGGGTCAACTATAGTATTTACAGCAAAGTAGCATGGATATTGTTTCTTACGGCTATCCCTTTCCTGATTTATACGTTATTCTTTGGAGCTAAAATAAATGAAGGGAGCAGATGGATTCGCTTACCAATAATCAATATGACAGTACAAACGAGTGACTATGCTAGGCTCGCTTTGTTTATGTATATCTCGAGGGTTTTGAGTAGAAAACAAGAGGTAATTAAGAATTTTAAAGAAGGCTTTTTGCCGATAATCATACCAGTAGCGGTCGTTTGCGTATTGATTGCGCCAGCAAACCTTTCTACAGCATTGTTAACGGGGGCCACCTCCTTATTGCTGATGTTTATAGGGCGTGTAAGCTTCAAACACATCTTATTGGCAATAGGTGTAGCGGCAATACCAATTGGTTTATTGATTTCAGTGGCGGTGTTGACACATAAAAACAAACCCGACACAGAATTGGTAGGGGAAAATGCAAAGGAAGAGAAGTCGAAGGGATTAATGGTTCGTGCTGGAACCTGGATAAAGCGGGTGCAAGATTTCATATATGCAAAGAATGAAGATGTGCCTTATCAGGTGCAACAATCGAAGATAGCAATTGCAAATGGGGGAATATTGGTAGGACTTGGACCAGGCAATAGCCGACAAAGAAACTTTCTGCCACACTGTTATTCCGATTTCATTTATGCGATCATCATTGAGGAATACGGGTTGTTGGGAGGGGCATTTATAATGATTGTCTACTTGATTTTCTTGTTCAGGGGTATACGGATTTTCAGGAAGTGTCCGTATGCATTTGGTGCTTTTTTGGCGTTGGGACTCAGTTTTACTTTAGTAATTCAAGCCCTTGCAAACATGGCAGTATCGGTAAATATTGTTCCGGTAACAGGGGTAACACTACCCTTGGTGAGTATGGGAGGAAGTTCGTTTCTGTTTACGTGTATGTCCATAGGCATCATACTAAGTGTAGCAAGAAATGTAGAAATAACAGAAGGAAAGGTGGAACCAGAGAGTATTTTGATGGATTCACCCACCACTAAAGAAGGAGAAACGGCAGTTGCAACAGCGTAAAGACGGATGACAATCCGTATTGAAATGACAAAAAGAAAAAATTAATAATGAGTATATCATCTTTCAATAATCAAGTTTCAAATCCTCCTTCAGGGGCGGAAAAGATTCGTGTAGTTATTGCTGGTGGTGGAACAGGTGGACATATTTTTCCAGCGATAGCCATCGCCAATGCCCTAAAAAAGATAAACCCTTCAGTGGAAATACTTTTTATCGGGGCAAATGGAAAGATGGAAATGGAAAAAGTGCCGCAAGCGGGATATGAAATAAAAGGATTGACGATAGCGGGTTTTAATAGGAGTTCTTTGATTAAAAATATTGGTCTTCCCTTCAAATTGATTAAGAGCTTTTGGGAGGTTAGGAACATTTTTAAAGTATTTCAGCCAACAATAGTGATTGGTGTGGGGGGGTATTCCACTTTTCCTGTGTTGAAATATGCTCAGAGCCAGGGAATACCCACTTTTATTCATGAGAGCAACTCTTTCGCAGGAAAAAGCAATGTTTTGTTGGGTAAGAATGCGACTAAAATATTCGTTGCCACCGATGGCATGGAGCAGTTTTTTCCAAAAAGTAAGCTACTTATTACTGGTAATCCGGTAAGAAGTGTTATTGCAGATTCATCCATCAAAAAAGAAGAGGCAATTACATTTTTTGGGTTGAAACAGGATAAGCCAACGGTATTAATTGTTGGAGGAAGCTTAGGTGCCAAAAGCATTAATGAGGCATTGGTTAGTTCATTGAAAAAGATAGAAAAGGCTGGGTTGCAACTAATCTGGCAAACAGGAAAGACCAACGCTGATAAGTACAAACAGGCGGCAAATGGGAATGATTCTATCTGGATAAATGAATTTATTACCCGCATGGAAATGGCTTATGCTGCAGCTGATGTGGTAATTAGCCGCTCTGGTGCGATGGCGGTTACAGAATTGTGTGTGGTAGGCAAGCCTTCCATCTTTGTTCCGTATCCATTTGCAGCCGAGGACCATCAGACGGCAAATGCAATGGCTTTAGTGGAGAAGAAAGCGGCTTTATTGGTAAAAGATAGTGAGGTAAATGATAAACTGGTGGATGAAGTAATTGCGCTATCAACTAATGAAACGGTGAAAAGTGAGTTGAAAGCGAATATTAGCGCTTTGGCAATTACTAATGCCGATGAAGTGATTGCTAGGGAAGTTTTAACCCCTAACGTCTAAAGGGAGACTAGAAAAGGGGACGTTCTTTTAAATAGTATTCTTATAAAGCGTGTACGCTTTGCGACGGAACTGATACGCTTTACGGCAAAACTGGAAGGTTATGCGACGGAACTGGTCGGTTCTGTGATAAAACTGGAAGGTTTTACGACAAAACTGGTCGGTTTAGCGACGGAACTGGAAGGTTATGCGACAGAACTGGTCGGTTCCGTAACAAAACTGGAAGGTTTTATGATAAAACTGGTCGGTTCTGTGGGAAATATAGAAGCAATTAGGTTGAAATGTATTAGTTAAAAAAGAATTGAGAAAGTAGTAGGAGTCAATAGGACAAAGGGTTTTAAGTTTTGAATAAGAAAAGAAAGGATACAAATGAATGACAACAATAAAAATATCGGCGACTTGCTAAACTCCCCTTCAGAGGCTGGGGTTGTCTATTTCATCGGTATCGGTGGGATAGGGATGAGTGCGCTTGCCAGGTATTTTCATTCAAAAAAGTATAAAGTAAGTGGGTATGATAGAACATCTACCGAGCTTACTAGGACTTTGGAGGCGAGTGGGATAGAAATTCATTACGAAGAGAACCTATCTCTGGCTCCAAAAGATGCAAAAGTGATTGTTTACACACCTGCTATTCCTGCTAATCATGCCGAATTGGTTTATTACCAGCAGCATGGGTATAAAGTAGTAAAGCGTAGTGATATTTTGCAATGGATCACCGAAAGTTCTTTCAATATATGTGTGGCTGGTACGCATGGTAAAACCACTACCACCACCATGACGGGGCATATTCTCAGACATAGTGGCTATGGCTGTAATGCTTTTTTGGGTGGCATTGCTGCAAACTATCAAACCAATTTCTGGAGCGATGCTAACAAGGTGGTGGTGGTAGAAGCGGATGAATATGACCGGAGTTTTTTGAAACTAACGCCTGATGTTGCCATTATTACAGCAATGGATGCCGACCATCTAGACATCTATGGAACACCCGAGGAATTTGGTAATGCCTTCATCCAGTTCTCTCAAAAAATAAAGGAGGGTGGTTGCCTGATAAGCAAATATGGATTGGAAAGAACGGATGAATTTGCAGTAAGTAATCACCTTACCTATAGTTACTGTGATGAAAGGGCATCTGTTTATGCAAAAGACATCAAGGTAGTAAATGGTTCCTACCTGTTTGATGTGGTGTTTAAGGGAGAAACAATTAGCGACATCACTTTGAATATGGGTGGGTTGCACAACATAGAAAACGCAGTGGCGGCAATAGGTGTAGCGAAGACACTGAACATCTCTGACGAGAAGATTAAGGCTGCAGTAGCAGATTTTAAAGGTGTAAAGAGACGGTTTGAATACATTGTTAAGTCAGAAAAGCAGGTGCTGATTGATGATTATGCGCACCATCCCGAGGAATTGAGGGCTTTGATAAGTGGTATCAGAAGTTTGTACGGAACAGAGAAGTTGACCTTGATATTTCAGCCGCATCTCTATTCTAGAACCAATGATCAGGCAGCAGAATTTGGTGTTAGCTTGAGCATGGCTGATGAAGTGATTTTATTGCCAATTTATCCTGCAAGAGAATTGCCTGTTCCTGGTGTCACAAGCGAGATGTTGTTGGATAAAATGACTATTACAAACAAGCAAGTGTTGGGAAAAAAGGAAATGGTTGAGTGGGTTAGAACAAATAAACCAGGTTTGGTGGTAATGGCTGGAGCAGGAGATATAGATGTGCTGGTGGGAGAAGTGAAGAAAGTTTTGTTATAAGTATTAAGTTATAGGTTACACGTTAAAACAATTAGATTGAATTGGAAGAAAACGATAGTACAGGTTTTATGGCTGCTCTTGGGAGTGGGTGCTATCGTCTTGTTCGGTGCAGCGATGATTCAGAAGAATCACAAGGCTCTTGCGGACATAAAAGTAGAGATTACTGGTGCGGATGAACACTTATTTATAGATGAAAAAGATGTTAAGGATTTGATTAGTGAGCATTCGAATCTTGAGAATAAAAAAGTAAATCAGATTGATTTAAAAGCGATTGAAACAGAGTTGGAAAAGACGCCTTGGGTGAAGAATGCAGAATTGTTTTTTGATAATAACCAGGTGTTACAAGTGCGAATTGAGGAAAGGCAACCGGTTGGGAGGATTTTTACGGCTGAGGGTAGTTCTTTTTATGTGGATAGTAGTGGTGTAAAGCTTCCTCTGAGCGATAAGTTGAGTGCCAGAGTACCGATGTTCACCAATTTCCCTAGCGACAAAGAGGTAATGGCAGCTTCGGATAGTGAGTTGTTGAGAGGCGTGGTAGATATGGGCAAGTTTATTACAGCCGACAGCTTCTGGATGGCACAGATTGCACAGGTTTACATTACGCCGCAAGGAACATTTGAATTAACACCAACTGTTGGTAACCAAACAATCATTTTTGGGGATGCAGATGATGTAGATAATAAGTTTAATAACCTCTATACCTTTTACAAGAAAGCGTGGTTGCAAAACGGAATAAACACCTATTCGAAACTGGATGTCCGTTTTGATAATCAAGTGGTAGCGGTAAAGAGAGGGGTCGAAATAAGTGTCGCGGATACTGCAAAAGCAAATGCAGCTATTCAGGCATTGATGATTGACAAAAGAAGTTTCACGGCAAAGGCTACAATGCCAGCGAAAGATTCAACGGTTCCAGTAAAGGAAAAACAGGAAAATAATTTAAAAACTAGTTTGCCTTCTAATAATAAAAGAAGAAGTAATACGTTCTCTATTGTGAAGAAGTCTAACCAAGTAAAAAAGTAATTAGATTGACATTGAATTAAAAATAAGTTTATGAGTATTAACGAGTCGCCCATTATTGTAGGATTGGATATTGGAACAACAAAGATTGCCGTAATAGCAGGACGTAAGAATGAGTTTGGCAAACTAGAAATCCTTGGTTTTGGACGCTCGGAAAGTAATGGCGTGCAGCATGGTAAGGTATTGAATATAGATCATACCATCAAGGCAATTCATCAGGCAATAAAGAATTGTGGAGACAATGCCCCCGATTTAGAAATAAATGAGGTTTATGTAGGCATCGCGGGTCATCATATAAAAAGCATACAAACTCGAGGCGATTTAGTAAGACAAGACCCTGAATTAGAGATTCAACGTCATGAGATTGAGATGTTAATCAGTAATCAGAAGAAAACTTTTATCCCTGCTGGAGATGAAATAATCGAAGTGATTCCTCAAGATTATACTGTAGATAATATCACCAATATTAAAGACCCGATTGGATACAATGGGGTTAAGGTAGGTGCCAACTTTCACATCATTACAGGTGATAGAAATGCGATTAAGAATATTAAACGCGCTATCGAAAAGAGTTCTTTAAGTACCAAAGACCTTGTGTTACAGCCGCTGGCTAGTGCAAGTGCTGTAATGTCTGAAATTGATATGGAAGCAGGTGTTGCCATATTGGATATAGGTGGTGGAACGAGTGATTTAGCCATTTTTCAAGATGGAATCTTAAGGCATACTGCCGTGATTCCTTTTGGGGGAGAAAACATTACCAACGATATAAAAATTGGATTGGGTGTTTTGAAGAATCAGGCAGAAGCATTGAAAGTTCAGTTTGGAAGTGCTTTGGCTAATGAGGCCAATGCCAATGCTTTTATTACGATTCCTGGCTTGAAAGGAATGCCTGCAAAGCAAATAAGTGTAAAGAATCTTGCTGAGATTATTCAAGCAAGGATGGAAGAGATATTGAACTTCGTTTGCTTCGAACTAAAGAAAGTAGGCTTAGATGCACGCACGCTTTTGGGAGGACTTATCATTACAGGTGGTGGGTCGCAGTTAAAACATTTGATACAACTAAGTGAATATACTACAGGCTTAAATGCACGGATTGGTCTTCCTAACGAACACCTTGCACCTAATCATTTAGAGGAATTAAAGAAGCCGATGTATTCTACTTGTATCGGATTAATTCTAAAAGGATTTAACGACTACGATAATCAGGTAAAACGCTATAACGATGCAAATCCCGTTAAGATAGAAAGAAAAGTAAAGGTTGTGGAAGTAGCTGCGACACCTGAAGCAATTGTTGAGGAAGTGCCAGTTGCCGAAGAGACAACAAAGAAAGGAAAGAAGAAAGCAGTGGAGACAACACCTCAACCAATTGAAAAAAACAAATTCTGGGATAAGTTCAAAGGAAGTATTATTGATTTATTCCAGGAAGAAGAAGATAAAATTATTAAATAAACGAATTGGCCGATATGGTCGATATACCCAGAAAAAGAAAACAAATATTTAATCACTTAGTAATCCGCTCGTACCATGATTCATTTCGATTTGCCCAAGCAAAAATCTTCTATCATCAAAGTAATTGGTGTAGGAGGAGGTGGCAGCAATGCAGTAAACTTTATGTTTAGTCAAACAGTAGATGGTGTAGACTTTATTGTCTGCAATACTGATTCTAAAGCATTGGAACAAAGTAAAGTACCTAACAAAATTCAACTAGGGCCATACCTTACACAAGGTCTTGGTGCAGGTGCTAACCCTGAAGTAGGTAAAAAAGCTACTGAAGAAAGCCTAGAAGAAATAAGAAAGATATTAGAAGTAAATACCAAGATGGCGTTCATCACCGTAGGAATGGGTGGTGGCACTGGTACGGGGGGTGCACCCATTATTGCACAGGTTTGTAAAGAACTAGGTATATTGACTGTAGGTATTGTGACTACTCCTTTTAATTTTGAAGGACCACGCAGGTTGGCAATGGCCGAAGAAGGTATCAAGGAATTGAAACCTCACGTAGATACCTTACTAGTTATCAGTAATGACAAATTGCGTATGCAATATGGCAACCTGAAAATGCGTGAAGCTTTTGGTAAAGCGGATAACGTATTGGCTACCGCTGCAAAATGTATTACAGACGTAATCAATAGCCGTGGACATATCATTGTAGATTTTGCGGATGTATGCACTGTTATGAAGAATGGCGGTAGTGCTTTCTTGGGCAAATCAGAAGCAGAAGGCGAAAACAGAGCACAAATAGCTATCGAAGAGGCATTGGCTTCTCCATTGTTGAATGATAGTGATATTAAGGGTGCTAAATGGATTTTAATCAATATCAACAGCTCGGATAATGAAGATGAATGTACGATGGACGAAATTGAAACCATCAACAATCACCTTCGTATGCAAGCGGGTCCTGATACCGATGTGATTGTAGGTATGGGTCATGATAATACCTTAGGTAACAAGATTGGTATTACTTTGATTGCTACAGGCTTCGACTCAAAAGATCCTTTTGCAAAGCCCGTTGTTGAGAAAGTAAAAGCACCAGAGCCTGAGAAGATTGTAATGACTTTGGATTTAGAAGCAAGAGCTGCTGCACCGGTTGAACAACAAGAAGAAACAAAATCTATTGTAGAGATAGTGGAACCAGTTTCTTATTTTGCTACAGAAACGCCGCTACCTACCATTGATGCACAAGCTCCTTTTGTTTCATCAACAGAAGAAATCCTGTTTGCTGCTTCTGTTGTAGAAGAAACTAAAGAGAATGAAGATAGCACTAAGCTTTATTTCGAATTAAGCACAGAGATTACGGATAGTTATAAGCAGCCAGAAGCGATTGCAGAAGTGGCACCTGAGCCAGTAACTGAACCTGAGCCAGAACCAATTGTGGATGAGTCTTTACAATTTGTTTTAACAGAGAAAGAGGAAACTCCTGCTACTGGAATAATATCGAAGCCTACCAACATTTATGAAGAAATTCATAACCAATACAACAACTACTTACATATTAAGTCGCATCTTCATTTAGACGACACTAGTACTTCTACAACTCCTACTGTTACAGATACTATCGAAATTAAAGAAGAAAAGAAAGTAGAAGAAGTGGTGGTAGTTCCTCCGGTTCAGGTGTATCAACAACCAGTTCAGGTGGCACCAACGTATCAGCCTTCTGTTAACACACAGGCTGCGATTGGGGATATTGAGGAATCTTCTGAAATAGAAGATCAACGTAGAAAAGCATTAGAGCGCATTAACAAATTGAGGAACTTAAGCTTCAATATGAAGGATGCCGACAATGCTGATGACTTTGAAACAGTGCCTGCTTACATCCGTAAGAAGATGGATATGTTTGGCAATGCTTTTACTTCGGCAGAAAACTTCTACAGTAAGTACACCGTAGATAAAGAAGAAAACAAAACAGTATTCTCTGCAATTAACACGTTCTTAGATGGTAAGAAGCCAGATTAATTACTTTGATTGATTAAATATTTATGTCCCCTTTGTTTTTTTTAGCAAAGGGGATTTTTATTGACATATATACCACAAATTGATATAAACATCTACAATTACTTCTCTATCCCTTCTGAAAATTTGTGCATAAGTGGCTTGATGGGAATTTAAAAAACAATTCTTATGTTTGTACCATTACAAAAAAGGAAATGGTGTCTTCCTAATTGAACCGCCCTAAAAAGCTGATGGCGCCTGGTTTTGAATGTAAATGGACAGCATTTAATCAGGAAATTATGAGTATTATCAAAAAAAAGTCATCAGGCAAAAAAGGGGTCTTACTGCTACGCATCTTCTTCAGACAATATGCTGCTACACCCTACATTCTCAAATGGCTGGTTATATGCAGCATTATAGGAACTTTCATTGGAACGGCCTCTGCTGGTTTCTTACAATCGTTGGACTGGGTGACTAACTATCGTGAATCGCATTTATGGCTGATTGCGCTGCTTCCTATTGGTGGTTTTGCCATTGGTTTACTCTATAAATGCCTAGGTAAAGACATAGAAGCAGGCAACAATCTACTAATTGATTCCATACATAACCCCAAAGAAATTATTCCCTTCCGGATGGCACCATTTGTTTATCTAGGAACGATGGTTACACATATTCTGGGCGGCTCTGCGGGACGTGAAGGAACTGCCTTGCAAATGGCAGGAGCTATTGCAGACCAGTTTAGTAAACCATTCCGTTTATCTGCAAGTGAACGTAAAATATTACTGATTAGTGCCATTGCAGGTGGCTTTGGTTCTGTATTCGGCACGCCATTGGCGGGCGCAATATTTGGATTAGAGGTGTTTTTGATAGGCCGCTTGAAGTACGATGCTATCTTTCCTGCTTTTGCCACAGCCACCATCGCGGATTTAGTAACTAAACTCTGGAACACGCACCACACCCATTATCAGATAGATACAATACCCGCTATCTCAGCTTTGAATATTCTTTATGCCATCGTTGCTGGCATTGCTTTTGGCTTATGTGCAGCTACTTTCAGCAAGGTAATTCATTATATAGCGTGTATTTTCAAATCAACAATCCCCTACCCTCCTCTTCGTCCATTTATTGGAGGAATCATAGTGGCGCTTGCCGTATGGGCTATTGGAACTACCAAATATATTGGGTTAGGTATTCCAACCATTGTCGCTTCTTTCGGACAACATCTTCCACCATTTGATTTTGCTTTAAAGATGGCCTTTACTATTCTCACGTTGGCAGCCGGATTTAAAGGAGGAGAGGTAACCCCTCTTTTTTTCATAGGTGCAGCATTGGGAAATGCCTTATCATATTTTGTCCCATTACCTACAGGCTTGCTTGCAGGAATGGGCTTTGTTGCCGTATTTGCAGGTGCAACCAATACCCCTTTGGCTTGCAGCATCATGGCAATGGAGCTTTTTGGGAGTAGTTGTGGGGTGTATGTAGCTATCGCTTGTGTGGTATCTTATTTATTGTCTGGCCATAACAGTATATATCAAAAACAAGTTATAGGCGAAGCCAAGCTAAAATCATTAACCCACCAGACAAATAAAACGCTAAAAGACCTCAGATAAAGAAGATAATAACAAATTTTCTTCATTTTCAGTTTACACATTTATATCATATCAACATTGGAATGAAATAAGATTGATTTAATGCCTCTTGAGGATGTAAGTTTTTAAATTCATATCTATTCAACGCCCTTAAAAAACAGTACTATTGTAATTACACCCTATATAGAAGTGACGTAGTTCACTCCAAATATGAAAACTTAATCAAAGAGTAGCACGATAAATCAAACGCTTCACTTTTATTCTTATTTGATCAAAGAATAGACCCTTTTTCCGAATTGTGGATGTTTTGTTAGCACTTTTGAAGCTCATTGACATACAATTGTTGACTTTTTTGCTATTTATCCCTGTTAGCAGAGTTGGTTTGGTAAGATAGAAGATAGATGCTCTAGTAGATATAAACAAAAAGAGACTGCCTCAATTGAGACAGTCTCTTTGTTATTTTGAGATAAAATGGGTTATCTTATGTAGTTGGGTAAGCAAGGCTACCGTGTTCTAATAAATCCAATCCACCTTCTTCAATGTGTTTTTCTACGCGAAGTCCCCAAGGATTAGGCAACAACTTGATTAAATACATCATGATAAATGTGATGATGAAAACTGCAATAGCAATTGTAAATGTACCAATTACCTGAGCCTTCAACACAGATGTACCGCCACCATAGAACAAACCAGCAACTGGAGCAGAGTTATCAGCACCTGTTGGACCAGTTGCACCATATTTTCCAGGAGCAAATAAGCCTAAAGAAATTGTACCCCAGATACCGGCAAAGCCATGCACTGGAACCGCACCGATAGGATCATCTATGCGTAGATATTCTAACAATTGAACGCCGTAGTAAACTACTAAACCTGCAACTCCGCCCAAGATAACTGCTCCTAATGGATCTACCCAATAACAAGGACAAGTAATGGCAACCAGACCGCCCAATACACCGTTACAGGTCATGGCAAGGTCGAATTTACCTTTTGTTTCTCCAAACCAAAGAGCTAGGTACATAGCAACCATACCACCAGCACAAGCAGCCAATGTAGTATTAGTAGCTACGCGACCAATACCTTGCATATCTACAGCAGACAAAGTACTACCTGGGTTAAATCCGTACCATCCAAACCAAAGGATGAATGTACCAACTGCACCCAAAGTCATATTGTGACCGCTCATTGGTCCGCCACCATCGCGTTTGAAAATACGACCCAAACGAGGTCCAAGAACCAAAGCACCAGCCAATGAAGCAATACCTCCGATGGTATGTACCACTGTTGAACCAGCGAAATCCCTGAAGCCATTACCTAAACTGGGTAAAAAGTGACCTGTAGAACCCATGTTTGCCAAGAAACCATCTGGTCCCCAAGCCCAGTTACCAATGATTGGATAAATGAAACCAGTAATACCGATACTGTAAAGGATATCACCTCTAAAGCTAGTACGACCGATCATCGCTCCAGAAACGATAGTAGAACAAGTATCAGCGAAAGCATATTGGAAAATCCAGTGTGCAATTACAGGGATACCAGTAGTAAGATACGTGTCTGGTGCACCTTGCAAGAAAAACCAGTGCTTACCAATAAAACCAAACCCGTCGCCGCTACCTGGGCTAAACATGAATGCGTAGCCAATAGCCCAGAATAACAGACCGCAAAGACAAGTGTCGAAAATACACTCCATCAAAACGTTTACTGTTTCTCTCTGACGAGCAAAACCTGCTTCCAACATTACAAAGCCGGCTTGCATACCAAATACTAAGAAGGCTGCTACTAGAGTCCAGATGGTGTTAGCAGTGTTCATTAACATTGTTTCGTGAGCAGTATAGGTTTCTCCAGCTGAAGCGGGAGTAGCTATCATACCAGGCAACATTTTCATGGCCGCCAAAACAACTAATAGACCTAGGATTTTTCCTGTAAAAAGCGTAATACCCAAACGCCAGTTGATACCTTTTTTGAATTTCTCTGAGAAACTCGGTTTCGTGATGCTGATTGCTTCCATAATTGAGGGGGTTTAATTATTAATAAATAAAACAAATTAGAATTTGTATGTAGCTGCTAAGATGAAGCTAGTAGCAGACTTAGTAGCTGCGCCATCTTTATCAGAGAAAATTGTGTTTTTAGCATCGTCTAACCTTAATTCAGGAATTATAGTAAGATTTGCTAGGTGAATGTTAGCTGAAAGTGTGGTAGCCATAATATTGTCAGCTCCTGGTACTTTAATGCCATCCTTGTCACTGAACAATTCTTCACGCAAAGTCCATCCAAGTTTGCTAGATGGGTCATAGCACAGATAAGCTGCGAAGCTGCTCCAAGAATGACTGTCACCAACTTTAGGTTTAACAGATTGAATAGTACCATCAAAGTTCAAACCCCATTTGCTGCTAAGTACAAAGTTTAATACTAAGTCTTCTTGAGTTATGCTTGCACCAGATGAATCATTACCACCTTGAAAATTCAGGTAAGCTTTGATTTTATCATCTTTAGTTCCAGTAAAGAACTGTGCAATTGCCATTTTGTTTCCTGAAGTTGTTGTGCTAAAATCAGTAGGATTAGCAACACCAATCATTAAACCAGACTTTGCACCTAAGGTTATATCCGCTTTTAAACCTGTGTGAAAAAATGGCCCCTCGGAGAAACCGTAACTCATACTGTAATTACGATTTGCATATGCATCCAACAATTCCCATCCAATGTGCGTAGCCCATTTACCAATTGTGAACTTTAATTTACTAGTTGCTTGATAGCTTACGTAAGCTTGCTTTACAGCAGCTAACGACAATTGAGGATTTGAAACATCATTGTAAGAAAATTCAGCCGCCCTTCTCCCGAAACCCAAGTCTGCGGTAGCAGCAATCTTTCCGATGCTGTGATCAACACGAATTGATGCCATACCTAATTCGAAAGAATTTGTAGAATTTGTAAAACTTGTGATGTTGTTACCTTTTCCCGCAAAGTCATACCTAGTGTAGGCATCTACCGAATACGTCATTGTCGTTGTTCCTTTTGTAGAATCCTGACTGTGTGCAGCAGAAAATACTGCCATTGCTCCAATTACTGTTAGTACTTTTTTCAACATGTTTTTTTTGTTTAAATTGTTAATAAAAAAATGAGAACTATTTCTTGTATTCACATCGCTTTGATCAGGAGCTTTGTAGATAAAGTTTGTAAACAATTCTCCGTTTAGAGACACTTGGTTGCTATGAAAAGACCTTGTAGCTACATATTAATATAGTAAGGCACTTTTAGAGTTGAGTTAGGAAATTGCATTTAAAATTTGCAATTGCACTAAATAAATTTGAAAAAACAGATAAGTTATAAAAATCCTATATATCAAAGAACAGGTATCAAATATGATTTTACTTAGATTTTTATCAAAAATATGATTTAAAAAATAACTAATTCGTAAAATCGACTGCAAAAT
>Ga0214164_1001152_pt1 | contig 15545 bp, 8 predicted proteins | sample TroBogepilimnion_13_FD_153003 | JGI IMG/M metagenome (GOLD analysis project Ga0214164, IMG submission 153003) | Freshwater microbial communities from Trout Bog Lake, WI - Practice 03JUN2009 epilimnion v4 | ecosystem: Environmental > Aquatic > Freshwater > Lake > Epilimnion/Euphotic zone ...
GGCCCACGTCACTAACCTCGACTCCTCTCCTTACCTTGGTCGTTTGGCGCTCTGCCGCATTCGCGAAGGCGTGATCAAAAAGGGCGAGATGGTCATGTGGATGAAGACCGATGGCACATCTGAGAAGGTAAAAATTTCAGAGCTGTTGATTACCGATGGACTAGAGCGCGTTCCTGCGCTTGAAGCTGGTCCTGGCGACATTGTTGCTATCGCGGGTATCGAAACTATTACCTTGGGCGAGACTCTCGCCGATCTCGAGCGACCACACGCGTTGCCAAAGATCATCGTGGATGAGCCATCGATTTCGATGACGATTGGTATCAACACCAGTCCGTTGGCTGGCCAAGAAGGAAAGCTTCTGACCGCGCGCCAAGTAAAGAATCGTCTCGATGCAGAATTGATCGGTAACGTCTCATTGCGCGTCGTGAACACTGATCGTCCTGATACATGGGAAGTTCAAGGCCGTGGCGAATTGCAGCTCGCGGTTCTCGTTGAAATCATGCGTCGCGAAGGTTTCGAACTGACTGTTGGTAAGCCACAAGTTGTGGTCAAGACCGTCGATGGCAAATTGCAAGAGCCAATGGAGCGCTTGACCGTAGATATTCCAGATGAGTTTTTGGGAGTGGTCACGCAGTTGATGGCGCTTCGTAAGGGCCGCATGGAGCAGATGGTTAACCATGGCACTGGTTGGATCCGTATGGATTACAAGGTTCCGTCGCGTGGTCTGATTGGTTTCCGTACCGAGTTTCTTACCGAGACTCGCGGCACCGGCCTTATTCACCACGTCTTCGATGGTTACGAGAATTGGCACGGCGAGATTCGTACTCGCTTGAGCGGTTCACTTGTGGCCGATCGTCGCGGAGTTGTGACTGCGTATGCGGTCGATGGTATTCAAGAGCGCGGCGTCATCTTCCTTGAGGTCGGCACCGAGGTTTACGAAGGCATGATCGTCGGCGAGAACTCACGTACTGAAGATATGGACGTCAACATCGTTCGCGAAAAGAAGTTGACCAACATGCGTTCATCAGGCGCGGACGATGCCAACCGCATCATTCCGCCACGTTTGCTCAACCTTGAGCAAGCGCTTGAATTCTGTCGCGAGGACGAGTGCGTTGAAGTGACGCCAAAGCACGTCCGAGTCCGTAAGACCATCCTCGACCAGAACGAGCGCGCGCGTAACGTGGGCCGGGCGAAGAAGGTCAATCAGAACGCTGAATAACCCGTTTTGTCACCAGCTTTGGCTTAGATAGGTCCATGGCCGCAAAGAACCACCCTCCGCTGACTTTGCGGCGTCGGCCTGTCGTTAAACCGGCGTTGGTCGACGATGCGGAACAAGCGGCGGTGCTTGATGCGATTGCAAGAAACGGTCGTACGGCACCACTCATCGCCTTCGGTGCACCTGGCACGGGTAAGACCACCACGCTTATTGAGTCGGTCGTTACGCGAATTAATTCCGGTTTGAATCCGAACCACGTCTTGATTTTGGCATACGGTCGCGAGCGCGCATCGATGTTGCGTGATGCTGTCGTTGCACGTACTACCGCAACCGCAATCGATCCGCTTGCGCGAACATTTCACGCACTCGCCTTTTCAATCATCAACGAAGAGATGAATCTGACCGATCGCTCGTATGTCATGGTCTCGGGCGCGGAACAAGACTCCTTCATTCGTTCTTTGCTCGAAAATGAATCGGGCACGTCGAAGGTTTCTTGGCCGGATGATTTGAAAGAAGCGATAACCACCCGCGCATTTGCGCGTGAGCTTCGTGACATCATCATGCGCGCCAATGAACTCGGACTTAAATATTCGGATCTGCGCGCTCGCGGCAAGGAATTACAGGAACCGTACTGGAACGCGGTTGCTGATTTCTGGTACGAATACGACGAGGTCATGGCGCTTCGTTACGCACCAATCCCTGGCGCTCCGCTTCGTATTGACCCGAGCGCAATCATCACCGAGGCAATTCGCAAGCTCGACGCCGATCCGTCACTAGCGTCCAGATTCCGCGAACGTTATCCCGTCATCTACGTCGATGAATTCCAAGAGAGCGATAAGAGTCAGCGCGAATTACTCGCGCGCATCGCGAGTGCGGATCTCAACCTCTTCGCTGATTTAGATTCAACAGTAGGTCGCTTCCGTGGCGCCGACCCCGAGGGCGTTCTTACCTATTGCGATTCAATCGGTGCACAACAGTTCGTTTTGCAGACTCGTCATCGTGGCGATGCGTCGATTCAGGTGCTTGCGGAATCTATTGCCGGAAAGATTCGCGGTCGATCGCCAGGGCGTACTCATTCCCAGATAAGCAGCCGCCTTTCTCCAACCATGGAAAATCACAGCGAGCTCGAAGAGAAAAGCGCATTCGCGATCAAGCTGACTAGCCAAGCGGATTGCGCTTCGTACATCGCTTACCAATTCCGAAAAGCGCATTTGATTGATGGAGTTCCATGGTCAGAAATGGCGGTGATACTTCGTTCACCGGGCGCCGCTGTCACGGCGTTACAACGCGCCTTTGCCGCGAATAACATCCCGCTTGGAATTGACGCCGGGGCAACGACGCTGACCGAGAATCCATTAGTCCGCCCGCTTCTCTCGCTTGCGCAAATTGCAATTGGTTCAATGACGCTGACCGCGTCGAATTGGCCGGTTGTCGAAGAGCTCCTTCGCTCTGAGATGGGTGGCGCGGATGCGCTCTCATTGCGCGCCATGCGGATGCGCTTGGTTCGCGAGCATCAATCGCAATTAATTGAGAATCAGGATTTAGAACCGAAGTCGTCGACAGATTTAATTCTCGAAGCAATCAAGAGCAATGATCTATTTATCATGGGGAGCATTCCGCTGGAAGAAGTGCCACCCATTGCTCGACTTCGAACCCTTATTTCAGCGGGTCGCGCTTCGTTAAAGAAGTCGCGCGATATCTCCGACCTCCTTTTCGCCATCTGGAGCGCGGCGTTGGATTTCGATGGTGCACCGCTCGCGGAATCGTTGCGCGCTCGCGCTCTGCGTGGCGGAGTTCGTGGCGCAGCTCCGGATCGTGACCTTGACGCAGTTCTCCAACTCTTCGAATCGGCGCGACGTTTTAGTGAGCGCATGCCATTTTCCCGACCCGGATTATTCATCGAGGAGTTATTGGAAGAAACTATCCTCAGCGATGCGATTACTGCTCGAGCTCAGCGCGATGACGTGGTCTCTATCCTGACCGTTCATTCGGCTAAGGGGCGAGAGTGGTCACACGTCGCACTTATGGGACTCGAAGAAGGCGTCTGGCCGAACCTGCGACAACGCGGCTCCTTGCTCGGTAGCGAGCGACTCGCAGAATCAGTTCGAACCGGATTAACCTCCCGTGTCGAACTCGACGCCGCTTCCGCGAGTGCGCTGGTCGATGACGAACGGCGATTACTTCATGTCGCGCTAACTCGCGCAACCTCTCATCTCTACGCCGTCTCATTCCACGACGACGAGAGCGAACCATCCAGCTATTTTGAAGAGATCTACGAGCTTCTCAATCCTGATTCGGCCTCTGCTCAAACCGGTGAAATTCCTGTCACAAAAGATGTGCCGCGTGCGTTGACCCAACAAGCCCTGGTTGCAACGTTGCGTCAATCGGTTGAAGGTCGTGGTGAAAAATCGTCACTTAACCCGGATGACGCCGCATCGCTTCTTAAAACGCTGAGCGAAAACGGAATTCGCTCCGCCAATCCAGAGACATGGACCGGCGTTCAACCCATCTCCGTCGCCCTTCCGCTTGTTGCTGATGGTGAACCAATTCGTGTTTCGCCAAGCAATTTACAAAGCTTCTCTGAATGCGAGTTGAAATGGTTCTTGGAGAAGAACGGCGCACGGGACGGAGATTCCGCCGCGTTGTCCATCGGATCCGCAATCCACGCGCTTGCGGCGCTTTTGCATAAGGAGCCGACCCTTTCGCTGGATGAACTACAGGCTCGCCTCTCCGATAACTGGAGCTTCATAGACAACAACACCGGATGGGTGAAAGATTTTGAACTACAAGAGGCGCTGACGAAGCTTCGGAAATTTTTCCATTGGCACGACCGGTCGAGCCGCACCCTCGTGGGTGTTGAATCAGAATTTGAAATCGACCTCGGCCGTGTACTGATTGTCGGCAGTGCAGACCGAGTAGAAGTCCAGGAAGACTTTGTCAGCGGACCGGAGGGCACGCCAGAGCGCCGAACTTTCATTCTTGATCTGAAAACTGGAAAGGCAGATAACAGCAAAGACGAGGCCGAAGTTAATCTGCAACTTACGGGATATCAGCTTGCAGCCGCCATGAAAAAATTCAAAAGCGAAGAGCTCAACAACGCTTTGCCCGATCAATCGGGTGGCGCAAAGTTGGTCTATCTTGGTGATAAGGGAGATAACCCAGCCGAACGCCCACAATCGCCAATCGACGTTGAAAGCGCCACCGCGACCATCATCGCCACCGCTGAAAAAATGGCCGGCGCTACCTTTGACGCCGTTGTCGGTAAGCGTTGTCGAATGTGTGGAGTGCGAGCCTTGTGTCCGTTGCGCGCCGAGGGCAGGAGCGTGATTGATGAGTAACGCCAACATCAATGCCACTGCACGATTCACGCCTATCGAGATTGCAGAAAAACTTCGCGCTGCCGGTTTTGCGATTCATAATCCGATTAACGAGCAAAGCGAGATCATCACTTCCGCGCTTGGACCTGCTGTTGTTATCGCAGGAGCGGGATCGGGAAAGACCGAGACCATGTCTCAGCGAGTCTTGTATTTAGTCGCCAACGGACTGGTGCGACCAGATGAAATTTTGGGATTGACCTTTACTCGCAAGGCCGCTGGAGAGCTTGCCTCGCGTATGCGACTTCGATTGCGCCAGCTTCGTGCTGCCGGTGGCTTACCTGTCGATCCAAAGACCGGACAACTACTCGATATCAACGTCAACGTTTCCACATACAACTCTTACGCCGCGCGCGTATTGGGTGAGCATGGCCTGCGACTCGGTCTTGATAACGACACTCCCACATTAGGCGAAGCCGCCGCATACCAAATCGCGGCGAATATTGTTGAAAACTATGCGCCCGAGAACGGCGCAAATTTCAAGCGTCGTGCTGGGCAAATCATCTCGCGCGTCATGCGTCTCTCTGCAGATATTGCAGAACATGGCACATCGGTCGACGCGGTCGCCGAATACACCGCGATGGTTTTAGAGCAATATCGCTCATTGACTGGTAAGTCCTATGTTGCGGTTCCCGCGGCAATTGAGGTTCTTGAAGAGCGATTGGCGATATTGCCGCTGGTCCGCGAATTTGACCAGTACCGCCTCGATAACAGCTCCTTGATGTTTAGCGATCAATTAGCCCAGGCAGCCCGACTCGTCGAGAAGTATCCAGAAATTGGTGAGAGCGAACGCTTCAAGTACAAGGTTGTCATCCTGGACGAGTACCAAGATACGTCATACTCACAGGTTCGCCTTCTTTCGACTTTGTTCGGCGCGGGTCATCCGGTCACGGCCGTGGGCGATCCCAATCAAGCAATTTATGGTTGGCGTAGCGCGAGTGCGCAGACGCTCGACGCCTTCCCGGTCGACTTCGCCTCGAACTCTCCTGTGCCGTGCCAAAAATTCACGTTATTAACCACCTGGCGCAATGACGCCAAGATTCTCTCGCTCGCTAACCGAGTGATTGATGAGATTGCCGTGCAGGCACGTCTGACCGATTCGGTGATTGCCGTGGATCGACTCGAATTACGCCCTAATTTTGCCGATGGATTCCTCGAGGTATCACAACATGCAACGGCGAGCGATGAGGCAGAAGCGATCGCAGATTTCTTTGAACCACTCTGGAAAGAGCACGAAGGAAGAAAGACGTGCGCCGTTCTCGTTCGCAACCGGAAACAAATTGGCGATATCGAAGAAGCGCTCCGACGTCGAGGTTTGCCCGTTGAAGTAGTGGGCCTCGGCGGACTGATTCATTTGCCCGAGATCGAAGATATCGTCGCGCTACTTCGCACTCTCGTCATGCCGGATGCTGGATCCGCACTGATGCGATTGATTTCTGGTCCACGGATGAATGTGGGCGCAAAAGATATCGCGGCGCTCGGTCACCTCACGCGATGGCTCTTTGAAAAAGATCGTGGCGAAGGCGTCCGCACCTTAAAATCGAGTTCGGCTCGAAGCAAAGAAATCGTTAACCTGATGGAAGGTGCAACCACCTCCACGCTCGAGGCCGATGAATTTGTTATCGGGAGCGTCATTGAAGCAGTGGATTATTTGAATGACGCGTCGGATTCGCCTCGCACTCTTGCCTTGCGTCACGGCTTTTCGGATATTGGTTTAGCTCGTTTAACGACCCTTGCCGAAGAGTTGAAGTCGCTTCGTCGAACACTCTCCGGCTCCGTCACAGACTCCATTATTGAAGCCGAGCGATATCTCTCACTCGACACCGAAGTCCTCGTACGCGATGGCTGGCAGCGCGGCCGCGGCAACATCGATAAATTCTTGGACGAAGCAAATAAATTCCAGCGCAACGGCGGATCGCTCATCTCGTTCTTGCAATGGTTGAAGCTGGCCGATTCGGAAGAGAGCGGACTCAAGCAGAGTGAAACCACCGTCTCCCACGAGGCGATTCAAATTCTCACGATTCACGCGTCCAAGGGTTGCGAATGGGATTTCGTATCTGTACCTGGTCTTGTTCAAGATAGCTTTCCGGTGAAGTCCAAGGAAAGTGATTTGTGGACGCGACAATCTGGATCCTTGCCGATTGCCCTGCGCGGAGACGTTGGCTACCTCAAGGTCTCTGACTTCCATAAACCAGAAATTCTTGCCCAAGGTCCAAACCCTGCTCTGACATTTAAAGAAGTCCGCGACGAATTGGACGCGCTCGCGGATTATTGGTCCGACCGCCGGACCGAGGAAGAATTCCGGTTGGCTTACGTCGCATTCACGCGCGCACGATCCCGATTGCTCTGCACCATGGCTTGGTTCAACAACTCGATTGAGGCGAATCCGCCGAGCAGTATCTTTCAATGGTGCGTTGAAACCGCACAATCCGTTGGGGGAGTTCTTAATCTCGTCGACGAACCAAGTGGAAATAACCCGAAGCGCGAGACTCCCGCTCGAGCACCATGGCCGGTAGAACGTCCGCGCGCCACTGTGATTGCCGCATCTGCGGCAAGAGTTCGCGATGCTTCACCACTACTGTTAACCAGCGATTCGCGCACTTCATCCGAGGTGGACGGCTTGATAAACGATGCGCGGGCGTTAATCGCCGAGGTTCAACGCTCGAAGGAGGCATCGGTCGTTTACTTACCGAGCCGCCTCTCGGTCTCGACATTAATGAAGTTGCATGAAAATCCTGATCTATTGGCGCTCAATATCCGACGCCCCATTCCTCAACTCTCGAATGCGTATGCGCGACGAGGAACTACCTTCCACGAGTGGATCGAAGAACACTTTAAGCGTCCACGTTTGTTTGATGACGTTGGCTTAGATGGTTTTGATGGTTTCGATGAGGAATGGCTGCTCGAGCATGGGTCGCTGCTTGAAAGCGATATCTCGATGAAGAGCGCGCTGTCGGCACAGGGTGACTCACAGATGGAGATTGAAGACGCGGCTCTCAGCACACTGAAGGATAAATGGCTCGCCAGCGAATGGGCCGAACGTTCTCCAATCGGCGTGGAAGTAGGTTTCGAGACGATTCTGGATGGAACGGTGCTGAATGGTCGTATCGACGCTGTCTATCAAATCGGCGATCGGTTCGAGGTCGTGGATTGGAAGACGGGCAAATCTAAGACCGGTAAAGATTTAGAAAATGCTGCCATTCAACTCGCCGCCTATCGATTGGCGTTTGCTCGACTCAATAATCTGCCGCTTGCAAGCGTTAGCGCTGCCTTTTATTACCTCGGCGACAATAAGACGATTCGACCAGCGGATCTTCTTGATGAAGCGGCGCTGATTAATTTAGTTAAGCAGATTCCTGCCGCTCAATAATCACGTCGACGACCAATGGTAAGTGGTCGCTAACTCCAGATGCTGGAACTTCAACGGCCGTGGCTGCTTTGACGTTATCTGCAATGATGTAATCAAACTTGATCTTCGCGCCCCATGATGGATAACTCTTAGCGGCGTTCAGCGATCTCCATTTTTTGGAAGCAACCAGCCCCAAAATCGGAATGTTGAAATCTCCGAGCAGGATGTGGGTGCCAGGCAAGCGTGATAGCCAACGTTTTGCTCGCCAGAGTTGCCAGAGATTAACCAGCGGCACAAATGAAAGATGCGTCACGGCAATCGTGACCCCGCTTGCGAGTTCTGCCGCTAGCGCAACGCGTGGCTCATCTTTTACATAGATAAATCGAGCACGGGGTTTGCCCGTCTTTTCATTCTCGGCAGGTACGAGTAGCGGCATCCCAATTCGAGAGCGCCCTAGTTCGAGTACATGCCACCGTTTCACTTCAATTTTCGAAATTAAACCAATCCCATACTGCGGGTGCTCCGGGGATTCCAAATTCTCGGTGGAGAAAAGGAATTTAGTCTCATGATCATGATGCTTGCGCCATTTCTCTCCCGGTGTGCCGTGAACCGTGGCGGCAAATCCCCAGTGCCAATTTCCAAGTAACCGCGCTATCTCCTGGACTTGCTTCTTATTGCCCGAGCGGGGTTGTAAGTAATCGACTTCCTGCAAGCCAATGACATCTGCCGAAATCTCTCCGGCGACGAATTCAATTAGTGTGGCTAGATTGTCCGCACCGTCATCAACGTCCGTGCCCTCTGCACTAGCGGCAGCGCCCGGACCTGACTGAGGTGGAATCTGCTGGCCGTGCAAGATGTTCCACGTGGCAACCCGCAATCCCGCGCGGGGACCGACCTGCGACAAATCCGACATATGTGGAGCGTAATCGACTCTAGTAAGTTCAGCTCCGTGAATGCCAGTCCCGTGAACCACGATGCCCAGAATCAATCCGCTCGGCTCGAACTGCCCTTGGCACGCGCCGGCATCGATCGTGCAGGGGAACTTCGCGTCGACGCCACCAAGATGGATTCGCTTTGGGAATCGGCACGGATACTTCGCATCGTTCGGGAAATCACCAAGAACGAAAAGGGCCAAGAAGTTACCAACTTAAAATTCGCGACCGATGGAGCCGGGCAACCCCAATTCTCTTCGGCCAACGAGATTTCCCACACCGCTGGTGAAAAACTATTCCTCGGCTTTGATGGCACCACGGCCTACTTCGCATTTTGCTCTGATTCTCACGAATCACTTCCCGACAGCTTCCGCACGCTTCGCGAAATTGGCGACAATCTTTCCGATTCCGATATCGGCCTTGCGGTTCATGCGCAGGCACTCGCCAATTGGCATCACACCCACACACACTGTCCACGCTGCGGTTCGAGCACTACACCGAGCACGGGAGGGTCTGTTCGACGATGCGACGCAGATGGTTCAGAACATTATCCACGTACCGATCCGGCAATAATCGTTTTGGTCAAAGATAAAAACGATCGCATCTTGTTAGGCCGCCAAAAGGTGTGGCCGCAGAATCGCTTCTCTAATTTCGCAGGATTCGTTGATGCGGGTGAATCATTTGAACATTGTGTCGTGCGCGAAGTAGGCGAAGAGGCAGGCGTGCGCGTCTCGGACATCATTTATCTGGGCTCTCAGCCTTGGCCTTTCCCGGCCTCGATCATGATTGCCTTCCATGCAATTACGGATAACCCAGAAGCGGCTCGACCCGACGGCGAGGAGATCGAAGAGATTCGCTGGTACGACCGCGCAACCATGAAAGCGGATGTGGCGTCGCAACACTTGCTCTTGCCACCAGCCATGAGCGTTGCCCGCAAAATGATTGAGGCCTGGTACTCCGCCGACGGTTCATCCAAGGATGATTTAGCAGGCGGCGAGAGCTGGCGTCCCAACTAATGCGGTTTTCTGCAGAGATTGATTATTTCGACGAATGATTAACGCCACCACGCCCGCTCTCACTCCCGAGCAAATACTCGCTGGCTTGGATCCAGAACAGCAACAAGCTGTCCAAGCTATCCGTGGTCCGGTCTGCATCATCGCCGGCGCGGGCACGGGTAAGACAACCGTTATTACGCATCGCATCGCATACGCAATCGCCGCCGGAGTAACCGATACAAGCAAAACTCTCGCACTGACTTTCACGGCTCGCGCTGCAGGTGAAATGCGCGCCCGCCTTCGCACCCTTGGAATTCCCAACGCAACCGCCCGTACTTTTCACGCCGCCGCTTTAAAGCAATTGATGTATTTCTGGCCGTATTCGATGGGCGGCTCGTTTCCTTCACTGCTGACCAGCAAATCTGGCGCTATCGCAGAATCATTTCAGCGCGCAGATACGACGTTGGTCCCACAAGCCTCTTTGCTCCGCGATGTTGCGAGCGAAATTGAATGGGCGAAGGTGCTGGAAATAGCGCCCGAGGACTATGTCGAGGCGGCGCTCGGTGCTGGCCGAAGCATCAAAACCGGTAGCGCTCCACAACGCTTCGATGCGGATAATTCCCCGCGCGCCGAAAATCCAAAAAACACTCTGGAAGAAATCGCAAAGATTTATTCATCGTATGAATCCTTGAAGCGACAAGAGCGAGCAATTGATTTTGAGGATGTCTTGTTGTTGACGGTGGGCATGTTGGAGGAGGATCGCGATGTCCGCGAACGCGTGCGCGATCAGTATCGCTTCTTCACGGTCGATGAGTATCAGGACGTCTCGCCACTTCAGCAACGTTTGCTCAATCTTTGGGTAGGAAATCGCGAAGAGATTTGCGTGGTGGGAGATGCCGCGCAAACTATTTACTCGTTTGCCGGCGCATCCTCCGCCTTCCTTTTAAATTTCACCAAGAAGTATCCGAAGGCCGAAGTAATTCGCCTCTCCCGCGGCTATCGCTCGACGCCCGAAATAATTAGCACCGCAAACGCAATTCTTCGGCAGGGCGGAATCGTCGCGAGCGAAGGCCACGAGCTTTCATCCATGAACGATCACGGAGCGGAACCGCTCGTTCGTAAGTTTGAATCTGCCTCAGCTGAAGCAAAAGCCATCGTCTTCAAAATTCAGGAGTTGTTCGGCAAGGCGGGTCCCGCGGCACCAGCTGCACCGGCCCCGGCAGACGCCTCCGGCATGGAATTTAGTGACATCGCAATTTTGGCTCGAACGAATTCTCAGCTCGATGCCTTCGAGCGCGAGTTGCGGGCAGCTGGCATTCCATCGCAATTAAAAACTTCCGAACGATTCTTTGAGCGAACCGATGTGAAAGACGCGATGCGCGTTATTCGCAGTGCATCGGTATTACCCGCGGATGACGGTGACTGGTATCGCACCCTTACCTCAGTTTTATTGCCATTTGGCAACGCCGATTATGTTCAGGCCTTCTTGCGTTTGGCCGCCACTATGAAGGCAGATGGCGCCCCATCACTACGCACTTTTCTCCGCGAATTGGAGGATCGGGCCGATCAGAACAACCCGCCAACCTTGCCTGGCGTAGTGCTCGCAACGCTTCACGCCGCCAAAGGCTTGGAATGGCCACACGTATTTCTTGTTGGAGTGAATGACGGAATCCTGCCCATGGGCAAGGACATCAACGAAGAGCGGCGCCTCTTTTATGTGGGCCTCACCCGTGCAAAGCGTTCGGTCCACCTCTCGTATTACGGCGAAAAGAGCCCATTCCTCGCGGCCGTCGAGGGAAATTAAGCCGGAATTAATAGCGTGAACGCTGGCGCACGGTCGGTGGCTGAAATTAAGCCGGAATTAATTAGGTTGCGCGCCGCTCCGCCGCTCGGTTACCCTTCTCGCATGTCACAGAACGTAGTTCGTAGCCAAGCTCGCAGCACTGCTGCCGGCTCGCTTCGCGCTGCCGTGGCTGCGTCATCATCCATCGCATCATCCATCGCATCAGCCTCATTTACAGCCACTTTTGCACCCAATTACGCGGGCGCAAATGCTTATGCATATACACATAAGCACGGCGGAGGCGGAACCTGGAGCACTATCGACTAACCGATAGTTCAGCCCCAGGGCCGCAAATCCTCCCAAGGATTGCGGCCCTTTTTGTTTTCCCCAATAAAAAGCCAACGAGAAATAACCAAGTAAAGGAATAGGAAGGTGAGAGCGATGACCGTTCTCCTCAGTGAACTGCTGGTCCCAGGCTGGGCAGAAGGCCCAGACGCAATGATCGGAACATCCGCATTTGCAGATGCCGCCGCGAATTTGCCCTGCCACACAGCAGACCCCGATCTCTTCTTCGCCGAGGACAACGCCTCTATTTCCTATGCCAAGTCGTTATGCGCCGCTTGTCCGATGGTTGCGGCATGTCTCGAAGGCGCGCTCTCTCGCGGCGAACCGTGCGGAGTCTGGGGCGGAGAGCTCTTTGATGAAGGTCGCCCAATAGCAGCAAAGCGCAGCGTTGGTCGCCCCCGCGTTACTAAATCCGACGAACAGGTCGCGCTCGCCAGTTAACTAGTCAGGAAGCGCTGCAATCGACGCGCGCTTCTGTTGGCTGCTTAACAGGCGCTGAATTAGCGAGCTGGCGCGATTTCGGGGAACCACGAAAGCGCTTCGTCGCGGAATTTGCCCTCCGCTTCAAGCTGGCAGAAGATGCCGGTGGTTCCCAATGTAACGCGGTGAATCAGTACGTATTCGGCGGGTAGGTTGAGTTGGAATCCAATCTTCGCCGTCGGATTACGTGGGTCGCCAACGCGCGCGCTTTGATCACGCAACCACTCGCGCGAATATCTAAATGTCTCGGTGCGAAGTGGCTCCACCAGCGGCACCAAATACTCCAGTACTAAATTCGGATCAACATCAACATCAGGCAATACGAATCCATCCTCTTTGAATCCTTCGTAAAGCGCAATTGCGTCGCCTTCGAGCGCGTTCTTTAGCAAATTCTTCATGGGCTCGGGGAAACCATTGGGCAAACGATTGCAGGCGCCAAAATCCAGAACACCCAATCGACCATCGGGCATGATGCGGAAATTTCCTGGGTGGGGGTCGGCGTGCAACAAGCCCGCGCGCTCCGGAGAGGTGAAGTGAAAGCGAGCCAGCTTAATTCCCGCATTGTTGCGCTCCTCGCGCGTTCCCTTGGCGATGATGCGCGCCAACGGCGTTCCCTCTAACCATTCGCTGACAATGACTTTGTCCGCGGCCATGATGACTTCAGGTATGTGAATATCGGGATCGTTTCGATAAGCGTCGAAGTATGTGCACTGCGCCTCGGCTTCGTATCGGTAATCGACTTCTTCAATGATGCGCGCGCGGAGCTCCTCCAATAGCGGCTTCATTTCCAGGCCAGGCATGAAGAGGCCGAATATTTTTGCGAAGCGTTGAATTTGATTGAGGTCAGAGATGAGCGCTTCCGCGGCCCCTGGGTACTGAATCTTTACCGCGACGGGTCGGCCATCTTTCCAGACCGCCTTGTGGACCTGACCGATGGAAGCGGAAGCGGCTGGCTTATCGTTGAAGGATTCAAAGTTGTCGCGCCAGTCCTCGCCGAGTTCTTTCGCCAGAACGCTGTGCACAACACGCGCTGGAAGAGGTGGTGCTGATTCTTGTAACTTGGTCAACGTCTCGCGATACGGCTTGGCAATATCTTCTGGAAGCGCGGCTTCAAAAACCGAGAGCGCCTGGCCGAATTTCATCGCTCCGCCCTTGAGTTCTCCTAGGACTTTGAAAACTTGCTCTGCGGTCTTCTCTTGAATTTCACCAAAGACCATTGATCCCGATTGACCAACGAGCTGACGGCCAAATCCAATCGCACTACGACCGGCAAGCGACAAGGGGAGTGAAGCTAATTTCGCGGTACGAGCCGTTGTGCTTGTAGGGATCGAATCGTTTTCCTTTATCGCGTCCTTGTTGGCATTCTTATCGGCACCAGAGTTACGCACCGCATCTACATCCGCGTTCGCCTTGGCCATACCCGCATTCTTATATAACTTCGAGACATCCGCAGGCTGAATTAAATTGCCACATCATGTGCCGTGGATTACAAGGATTGAGCGCGTCGAATTCGGTCGTGCCACCAAACCATGGGGTGCTGCCAGTTTCGTGAAATTGCAATATGCCAAGAGCAACGGCGCCGGTCACCATGGCCACCAATGAGGCCGGACTTTCTGTGGGTTCACTGACGGATTGCATCATGCGAACGCGAGCGATGTGCGGGATATAAATTGATCGATGCAGATCAATACATTGCGAACACGGCGTCTGACCGGGTTGCACCCAGGGGCCGACGGTTAATGAACCGCTTTCTAAATCCGAAATCGATAAGTGCGCCAAACCTTCGCTCATCCATTCCTGCGAGATTTCCGGCGGAACATATTGCGTGGCGACGATGAGCTGGGATGATTTCGATAAAAATCCATTGATTTGGTTCAAGCTAGCCGCTGCGCTCACTTCATCGGCTACCTCGCTATGTAATCGGCCGACATCAGCTTTTCGAATGGGAGCCCCAGTCGCTAGCAAGGGTGAAATTCGTGAGTTCGAAGGATGCCTAGATTTCCCACCTCGCAGTGCGCGTTGACGATTCACCATGGCGGTTTGTGAAAATCCAGAGGCCTGCAAAAGTGCCAATAACGAATATGCCAAACGGTTGCTACCGAATATGGTGATAGATAACTTGGTGCGCGACTTGATTGCGGCGAGTGGGGTCGCATCGCGTCCATCATCGCGTCCATCATCGCGTCCATCATCGCGTCCATCATCTCGTCCATCATCTCGTCCATCATCTAGCCCCGCGTCGACCGCCGCCGCCAACCCGCGGAAGCTTCGGTGCAAACTTGCGATTTCGATTTCGGGTGCCGCTCGGCGAAGAAGATCGTCATCGCTAACTTTGGTGATCAGTCGCGATCCACGTGACTTAACCGATCTAATGAAATTGCGCTCGCGTAGGCGCTCCATGACCGCATCCGCTTCACGATTGGCTCGGCCATCCAACGTGCTGCCGTTCTCATCAAGGCGGCGCGCGACCTCATACGCCACCTCGGGGTTTTCGATAACTAGCCCACCTCGAACATCACCGATATAAACCTGACCGTCGCTCAGCCGGATCCAATAGACATCGCACCGCAATGCCTCATGCTCAACCGCCGCTTTCTCCACTCACGCATCTTCCGCGCAAGCGTCGGACAATTTTTAGGATGCTCAATTAAATGTGGAAACGACGCACTTCGAGCCTCATATAGGTGTCCGTGCGATTACTGAGCGGCTCACCGATCTACGCGCGAGCGCCACACGATCTACGCGCGAGCGCCCTAAGTCCCGCGACCAGTCCCGCGACATGCAAAAAGCCCCGCCCGTGCATGACGCACAAGCGGGGCTTCTCGAAATCGGTGACTTATGCCTTACCCAAAATGCGGTTGACCTTTGTGCCACACACTGGGCAGATGCCCTGTGCCATGCGGCGACCAGAATCAGAGACCTTGACGTGTCCTTCGAAGGCACGCTTCTCTTTGCACTTTACGCAGTAGGCCTCACCCTTGTATTCCTCAGCCATAATGACCCTCCAATCGCCGTACGCTCGAACCGGGAGGCTCCCGTGTGAGCGTGCGCTAGCTAAACCATACCCGCCC
>Ga0214164_1001155_pt1 | contig 15512 bp, 17 predicted proteins | sample TroBogepilimnion_13_FD_153003 | JGI IMG/M metagenome (GOLD analysis project Ga0214164, IMG submission 153003) | Freshwater microbial communities from Trout Bog Lake, WI - Practice 03JUN2009 epilimnion v4 | ecosystem: Environmental > Aquatic > Freshwater > Lake > Epilimnion/Euphotic zone ...
CCAGTACTTGGAGTTGTTGCGCCAATAGGTGTACTATCAAGATGAGAATTAGCAATATATGTAGTTCCAATGCTTGATGACGAAATTGTTTTATTACTTAAATTTTCAGTACCTGATGGGGATGTATAATTTGTACCTGCTGTGGCTACAGTAAATCCAGATCCTGTTCCATACAACATACCACTTAATGACGTAGAAACTGTTAAAGTACCCGATGAAGTAACAGGACTTCCACTAACAGAAAAACCAGAAGGCATTGCTAAAGAAACTGAACTGACTCCACCACCACCACCACCAGAACCATTAGAAGCTGCGGTTATACGACCATAAGCATCAATTGTTATATTAGCATTAGTATAAGAGCCATAAACTCCAGATATTGGAGATAACGATAAAGTGGTTGTACCATTCCAAGTTAAGCCGGTTAATGTTACTGGAGATACTTTTCCGGTTGCTCCATTTACTCCTAAAATACCACCGCTTGTTGATGTAAACAAACTTGGATTATAATATTGATTATTATTAAAATAAGTAGATCCAGAAAAATTTGCTACATATCCAGAACTAGCATTAAATTGTGCTATTTTATTAAAAGTAAATCCTGAACTTGTTAATGTGGAAGTATCCGCAAAAGTAATAGCAGGACTTGAGCCAGAACCAACAAAGGTAGCTAAAGGCAAATAAGATGTGCCATTTAAATATGTAGTGCTATTAAACACAGCTACACTACTACTAAAATAAGAAGTATCTGGCATTGTAACTGTACCAGTAAATGTAGGATTATTTACTGGAGCACCAGTAGATCCATTAGATGCAGAAGTAACTCTTCCATAAGAATCAACTGTTACTGTAGAATTAGTATAAGTGCCTGAACTTACTCCTGTAGTAGCTAGTGATACGGTTGCTTGATTAGAAGTTGTTACTGCATTAATTTGACCAGTAGTACCAAAAACAGCAGTAATTCCTCCACCACCGCCACCACCGCCACTTGCAGCAGTTGTTTGTACTGTTCCGTCAGCAAAAGTAATTCCACCACCGCCACTAGGTGTTAGCTTTAAATTATTAAGAACATTGGTATCTGATCCAGATTGATATATTCCATATTTATTTGTCGCAGTAGGTGCTGATCCAATATAAATTTGATAAGCGTTTGTTATGTTTGTAGAACCACCAGATACATTAGCTAAATCTAATCCATAATAAGTTAAACCTGTGTAACCACCAATACTAAGATTTGGTTGAATGAAAGCACCAGTCATAACCTCACTATTATCATTCATTACTAAAGTAGGTTGATCATATATTCCAACAGCAGGATTAGAAAACAAACCAGAACTTGCAGCATAAGTTCCAGTAACTGATGCACCAGAACCTAAAACAGTCGCTCCACCAATACCTATTTGATTAAATTGTACAGTATTTGCAGTTCCTATGGGTTGAGGTAATGTTAAAATTACATTGCCTGTAACATAACTTCCGGTGGTTCCATTAACATAAATTTCACTAGGAAAACCTTGTATGCCAGCAACACCACCACCATATGAATTAATTGTAACTGTGCCTGTTCCACCTGATGGACTAATAGTAATACCATTTCCGGCAATAATTTGACTTACACCCGAACCGCCACTACCCCCATTATTTGTGGTCAATACACCACCAGATAAATTTAATCCAGCACCTATAGTTAAAGGCACTAAGCGATTTGATCCATTAACATAAGCTATATTGCTTGTAATAGTAGGTGTAGAATTGATTGTAACAATTCCTGTTAACGTAGGATTATTAATTGGTGTTGTTTGCGCAAAACCAATCAATGGAAACAATGCTGATAAAAAGTATTTTAAGTATTTCATTTTAAGCGTAAGCAACCCAAACTAATTTATGTATATTATCTGGAAGTGGAGCAGACAATGCTATCTGGAATCCATTTACAGTTGTTGAATCATATATCACATTTCCATACAAGACCGCTTGACTGGTATTGCTGCACATAATGGATGCAGAAACATAAGAAGGAATTGCAGGTAATGGTCTATTTGGAAAAAGTATTACATATATGCTAGTAGAACCAGTAGCTAACATTGTTGATAAAAGAGTTGTAACTTCATAATCCATTAATTGACCACCAACTACATTTGCTACCTGTATTTGAGCAGATGCGGTACTTGTAGAAAGAGATGGATTGTCTAATTCCATAACATCGTTTGTGCGCAAACGAGTTATTGGAACAGAACCGTTAATTTGTATAATTCTTTCGTTAGCCATGATGTTAAGTTCCTGCGGAAGTATATCTTATACCACCTGTGCTTGTGCTTCTTTCTGTAACGCCATCGCTCAATACTCTGGTACTACCATAAGTTATGATTTCGATTGTTTTGGATACTCCCATTGGGGCAGGGAGAAAGTTTTGTAAAATTGATGTACTTAAACTAGGGTAATCTAGAGAAACATAATACGTCAGGCTCATATCCATATTATCAATAAGACTTACATATCCGGGAAGATAGGCATTAAGATAATTTTGAATAGATGCTAAAGTACCATCAGATGAATTAAGAATAATCTGAAGATTTAAAACCAACCTATATTGTTGATCATTTAAATCACTATTAGGAAGACTTGAACTATGATAGGTTTCCCAAAATCCTGTTAAATTGCTATTACCTGCATAGTTTCTAAAACCAATTGTATTACCTGAAGGCGTGATAGATACTTCAGGAACCGTTGTATAACCACTTCCTGTTGCCGTAACAGTAATATGAGTAACTACTCCATTGCTTAATGTTGCTGTAGCAGTTGCTCCTGTTCCTACTCCAATAATGGTTACTGTTGGAGTTGTTAAATATTCTTTACCGCCATAAGTTACATTTATTGATGTAACAGCACCTGATGTTGTTACTGCTGTGCCTGTGGCACTATAATTTAAAAACCCCCAATAAGGTGGGTTTGATGCAGGATTTACGTTTCTTGTTACACCAATATATTTACCAAGAATGTCTAATTGATAACCTACTGCTGTGTTAAGATCAAAAGCGTTTTGTATCTGCGTTAATATATCATCGCCCAATGCCTGTTTTGTCATCAAAGCAATCATTCTTTGAGCATTAGGCAAATTGGCATATTGGAATATCAATCTGGCTACATAATAGTTAACCATTGATATCAGATTGGGCGTAGGAGCTTGCCCTGTCGTCGGTGCGCCAGCTGTAGGCCAACTAGGAGTTGTTGAATTTGGCGCAACGTACATAATCAGCTTTTCAATATTATGTTAGCAGGAGGCAACTGAAGTTGATAATTAACACCAGTAGGTGCTAATATTGGGCTAGGTGATGCCAAACCGCTATATGTTGCAGAAACGCCTTCATCATAAACATAGCAATTAGGTGCAAGCCCCTTAAGTATTGCTACAATTGAACTAGAATCAGCAGATTGACCAATAGAATATCTTAATGCTTCTGAAATACTGTTTTGCAAAGAAGTAAAACTTGGTACAATTCCGCCACTTACAATAGGCTCTATGTATGCAGTAAAATAAAATGGCTGCGGTATTGATGAATCAAAGTAAATTGGGAATATACTACCATCAACTTGAGAATAATTATAAACGGTTGTATTAGGATTAATCTCAATAATTGGTGCGGTTGTATAACCAGTACCTGCGTTATTTATTACAGCACCACCTGTTGTTAAAGATCCATTAGTAGGATTTAATGTAATACTAGCACCTGTGCCACCACCGCCTGTTAGAATAACAGAAGGAGTTGTAGTGTATCCTGTGCCACCTGCTAATTGAGTGTAACTTGTAACTGTACCGCCCGATACTGTAGCTGTAAAAACTGCTCCTGAACCATTTCCGGCAATTGTAACTGTTGGAGCACTTGTATAACCACTTCCACTAGTTGGTGTAATTGCAGTTATTAAACCGCCAGATACTGTAGCTATGGCTGTAGCTCCTGTACCACCACCACCTGTAAATGAAATAGTCGGTGCAGTCGTATATCCTGTGCCTGCATTAGTAATAGTAAATCCTGTTACCATTCCTTCGTTTACTATAGCAGTAGCAGCACCACCAGTACCAGAACCTGTTATAACTACAGTTGGAGAACTTGTGTATCCAGAGCCAGTTGATACTGTAACAGCAGTTACTGCACCACCTGAAATTGTAGCATAAGCTAATGCTCCGGATCCTCCGCTTACAATAACAACATCTGGAGGATAAATATATCCTGTACCCCCATTAGTGACCGTTACTCCTGTAATAGATCCACCACTAACAGTACACGTAGCCGTAGCCCCTGTTCCTGTATTAGTTTGAGCGCATCCAGCATTTCTTTTATTGTAAATTACTGTAGCTATTTCTTCAGCTAATGCAGGAGTTATTGTTGTATTTGTAGTAACAACTACCCAAATTCCATGAGGTGCTACACCATAAGAATTAACGGTGTTTGTATCATTTTCAAAAACACTTGCGTATTCTACACCTGAAATTGAAAGCAATCCTGCATACAATCCTTGTAAGAATCCCTTGCTTGGGAGTGATACTGAAGATGCTCTGCGTATTCTTAATGCAGAATCAGACTCTTCTGTTTGCCCAAGTGAATTGTAAGTTAATGGATTATTAACAGAAGAAATACCAGATACCGATGTAGTAATAATCGTTATGGTATTTAAATTAGATTGTACTGGACCAGATAAGGCAGCTTGAAATAAAAGACTTTGAGTTCCAGTAGCAGTAAATTCGTAAGTAGTAACTAAATTATATAAATTGCCCTGTTGATCAGATACAGTAAATGGACTTGTTGGTTGTAAATCTAATCCATAAATTGTGGTTCCTGTTTGTGAACAAGTTACACTTATAGGTTGCTGAGTATAAGTAGGACCTTGTCTTATAACGCCATTAATAGCGCAACGAGCATCTAATATTGTTCCTACAGCAGTATCAGGATTAAACGAATTATAAACCTGTTCCCCATAAACTAATACATCTTCTTTTGACTGCGCAAAAATATTGATTAAATTGCTATCAGGCGAATTTGGATTAACATTAGCACCCGGAAATATTGTTAGATATCCGGGAAAATTAATCGTTCCATTCACAATCTCGCTTTGGATTTCTGTGAATGATTGGATTACTAGACCATTTGTATCTAAAGTATTAGGAATAAGGTTCGGAAAGCTGGAAATACGTCGCTAAACAGAGATCGTAGTCGAGCTAGTTACATTACTAGAATAAATCGTGGATACATTATAACTTAGGGTCAACTGTCTGGTGGAATTGTTAACTTCAGCATCAACAGAAGTTATAGCAGTTACCCCATAGCAGTTGGCTATAATGGATCTTGTTTGAGTTAAAATTGAGGCTTCGGTATTTAAACCACCTAATAAATTAATCCAATTAACGCCAAATGTAGGATTCCAAAAGGCATCATTCCAAAATACGGAAAGCGCAGTTTTTATGTTTAAAGCAATAGCATCATTGCCTGTAAGATAATTGCTTATTCCTTGACCAAACTGCCAATCTCCAGAGCCATTTGATATAGTAACTAATGGAATAGTCGTATAATCGCTACCGCCACCAGTTACGGTTATTTTGGTTATTTGACCGTTTAAGACAGTAGCAATTGCAGATGCGCCATAACCATTTCCACCAACTATTGATATAATAGGCGGTACGTTATAACCTGTTCCAGAATTCGTTACTGTTATGGAACTTACAGAATTTGCCGTTACCGAAGCAGTAGCTGTCGCGCCAGTACCACTAGCGGTCAAACTTCTGAAAATCATTAATGGTGCGCTCATTTAAGTAAGGCTAATACATCCGCAGCTAACAAAGGGATAGTAGTAGTTTGTACTGTTGTTAAAACAGTAATTTCTGGGGTAAATGCTCCAGCAGTCAATGATCCACCTGCGTTTAAAGTAGTTAAAGCTGCAAGTAATTGTGTATTAATTGCAACCAATGTATCTATTAAGACGTTAAAAGTCGTTAATAAACTAGTTACATTATTTTCTATCCCAATGCGCTCCCCATCTAAAGAGATCATGGGATCTAATAATCCACCGCCTCTTAATTGCACATCTGTCTGGGAATAGCTTGTTATTGGATTTTGAAACGACCTTAAACCCACAATAGCTACAGGATCGCTTATACTATGCATCCTTACTGTGTTTGGAGCCACATTAGTTTCTCCATTTATAAAGTAATTTTGCATATCCCTATCTAAAAATATAACTAAACAAGTATCTCCAGCATCTATAGGAAACGTCAAAGTTCCCCCACCCCCACCTAAACATACAACAGGTACATTGTATAATTTAGGATAATTAATTGTAACAGGAGTTGGGGTCGTAACAGAAGCTGGACTAGTTTCTGTTGTGGTATTAGTAGGTGAAGGGGTTGTTTGTGTATAATTTAAAACAACTTTGGTATTAATACTAATAACAGCAGTTTGATTTACTGGATCAAAGCTATCTATAGTTCCTACTTGTGCACAATGTAACGATGCAAATATTTGCTGAGTTAATTGATTAAATAAAGTTCTTAAATCTGGCCTTGGTTTGGTCAGATTTGGAACTACTGATGTTGTGCTATTAGGAGTAGCCATATCAAGAAGGTAAAGCGGTTTGTGCTATAGGATATGGTATCACGTTTTGACCAAAACGATATAATAAAACTGTCGTAATGCATTGACCATTTACAGAAGGCGATATGATACCCTCGTGATAAACTCCATAAACTGGATATACGCCATTAAATTGGGGATTATCTTCGCTTGTTAATTGAACCAACTGACCAATAGTCAATGTTGGTTGAAACAACATTTTACATTCTAAGTATCCACTATCGGAAGCAATCGGTATATCCAACAATCCTGTTGATGAACTGATTTGAAAATATTGTGAACTACTGTTTACGTAAAAGCCTTCGTTTGCACTTAATATTTTTAATTGTCCATTATCAATGGTTACATTGGTTCCGGGCGGTACTATTTTTTGTAATTCGTACAATGTAGGGCCACAAAATGAAGGGTAATTAGTAAATATATTATCTAAACTTTTTCCTATTATTGGAGCTGTTGTAGTTCCTAATAAATCAGAGTTTAATAGTTCAGCTACTTCTGTTATTGATACTTGCTTGCTTCCGCTTGTTGGAATTGCGGTAAAAGATGAAAAGCTATTTGCAGAAGTAAATTGTAAGTCTTGGCAAGTAAGTTCAGTAACAACATTTGTCCTGCCTTCACGATAACTTCTAGCCATTAAAACATTACCCCTGAACATTAAACCTTGTGGACCATTTTCGTATCCCCCTCTGAAATCAATAGGCATCCATGTAGAAGTATCGTAATAATTTTTAAACAATTGATTACGATGCGCCTCACTTAAATTATAAAGCTTAAATGTACCTGTTTGTGTACCTGAACAAAATTCTCTTCTTATGCTAAATTGGCAACTTATAGGAAGCTCAATATTTAGTAACTGGGAATGTAATGAAAAACTTCCTTGATCTGGAGTAATTCTTGCATTGTTTACAAGTGGAGTAAAAGAAAACCCATTTGGTCCCGATGTTTCAGGACTTACTGTGTACGGACCAGTAAATGGACCAGTACCAACTTTTAAAGTATATGTGCGGTTATATTTCAATTTCCTACAAATACTGTGTTTTCTATAGCCTGTACTTGAGCCTGCGTAAGAATAATTAATCTAGCATAACCGCTAGAGAAATCGTCCAAATTCATGGGTTCATATCCATCAGAAGTTACACATCCTAAACCAAATGGAAGAACATATTTGTACTGTCTTAAAAGATTTGGAAATACTGTAACTCTATTTCCATTTACTTGAAAATTAGGTGTAGTTCCAGTCCAAGACAAATCAATAAACCAACCCTGCTGATTGTTGCTATAATACAAAGATATATTTGCATTTGTACCATCACCTATAGCGATAACAAATGATTGCGTGGGATTGTTTGTTATTCCTGTAAGATATTGCATGTTATATCCATCCCGATAAGCTATTTAAAAAGTCTTGTGCAGCAGGACTGTCTGTTGATTCTAGTGAATCTAAAAAGTCATCTAATTGAGCAGATGAATCTGTTTGTATAGCAACTGCTATATCATTGTCTGGATTATTTAATTCTCCTAATGCGCTTTCTAATATGTCATTAATAGAAGAACTTAACCAATCTTGAGCAATTGCTTCTACTTGTTGTACATTAAACGATGAAGTACCTAATGTACCAGCATCCACACCTTGATCTGCGCTAGTAATATCTTGTGAAGTTCCAGCAATGCCAATTTGACTAGCTTGTGAAGCTCCTAATATTCTTACCTTTTTAAACGTAACAGTAAAATCAGTTACGTTTTGCGTAATTTCGCTTTGTATAGGTTCGCACGACTCAATTGCCATACTAGTAAAAATTCCCCAAGGAGTTTCAACTGTAAACAACTGCCTACCTTGCCATAAAGAGTAAAGATAACCAAATATTAATGCCTGTTTATTATTAGGGGCAGAAGCCGTAGCTAAATAATACTGATAAGCGTTAGTTTGAGATGTTGTGGTTAAAGTTTGTGTCGTGCTTATAGACTGAGACAATGCTTGCTGTGCACCCGGAGTTAACTGTGGTTGCATTGCACCATTAGCAGGTAATGGATTTAAAGTCTGAGTAATAGGTTGGCTTATTGTGGTTCTATTATAAACCAAGTCGCCAGTAGAACCTTTCAATGTTATTTTTTCAGGATATAAAGCAATTTGATCATGTATTGCTGTATTATCTTCTAACCAATGGTCTGTAATTTCAGATTTAAGTTCTATTCTTTCTTCGCCACGTACATCAAATACCATTCCGCCAATACCAGAAGGCAATGGCGATGGATAAACAAACATTGCGTCTTCTGCTGGTTGTTTAAGTAAAAGCGTAGTAAATACGCTCGTTCCGTCAGATGGTATTAGGTTGTTTGCCATATTACTGTTGGAATGATGTTTGTGCTGATACTAAACCATATTGATCAAATACGTTAGATAGTACGCTACCAGACATTTTTGCTAATTCTTTATGATCTGATCCACCATTAAAGTTTTGAGTTACAGTCACATTATTATTTCCACCATATTGATTGGAAATTGGACTTACGCTACGACCATCAGACAACAAATCACTTATAGTCTTTAATGCTGATTTTGTATCAGTTGATCCTATTGAGGTATTAGAAAATGGAGATTTCCCATAAATAAATTGATTAATCCCTTCAACACTTTGACTTTCATCTAATACAGGAGCTGGTTCGGCAAATGGTTTTAAAAGATGCTCTACAACCCAAAGTGCAGCTTTTTCAAAAGGCAACATTGCTTCACCTACGTTTTTAGCAATTTGACTCCATAAAAATGCTATCCTTTTTTGTTCTTGATATAATTCATCGTAAGATTGAATTGTAGCATCTGTAGCAATATATCCTTCAGTTCCTTTTTCAGGATTAAATTCATTTCTTCTTAAAGTGTTAGCCATTTCAGGAGTTATCCCCAATGCTTGTAATTGTGTGCTTACAATTGCAGCATCTACACCCTTGGCTTGTTTTGCTCTATCTTCTAATCTCTTAAACAACTCTTCTGTTGTCATATCGGGAGTATAAGATATTCCCAATAAATTAAATGCTTTTATAAATTCTTTACCCTGACTTGTTTTAATGGCTATTTGAATCTTATTTAAATTCTTAAAAGATTCTGTTACTTCATCAGCAGCTACACCAAATTGAGCAGCAGCATTTTGCCATTTTTGAAGTACTTGTACCGAAATTCCGGTTTCTAAATTAAACTTTTTAAGTCCTTCACCTGCTTTTAATGAAGATTGTACAGAAGCTACTAAACCACCACCTATTAATCCAATAGCGGAAAAAGCTACTAAAGCATCTAAACTTAATTCACTAAATGCTAACGCAAGATCCTTAACTGTAGAGCGACCCTGCATTAAACCAACAAAACCTTTAATTTGTTGTTTATAAAGTTTTTCTTCTTCTAATCTTTGAGCTTGTAATCTTTTTTGCTCTTCTTTTTGCCTATTTTTTTTCTTTTTTTCCCCTTCGTCTTCCTTGCTTGCAGTAGCTTTGTATTTATCTAATGCAGGAATAGTTAATCCTTCTGCACTTGCTTTAACTTTAGCCAAATTCTCAGCAAGTATGCCTGCCTGCTTTGCAGCATTACTTAAAGCTGTCTCGATTCCTTCAAGTTTGTCTTTATCATCAATCTTGAAGCCAATCTTAACAAAGAAATCTGCTATACTTGATCCACTCACAGTTTATTGTCCTTATTTAAATGATATTCTGTATCAGTTATTTCTGCCTGACATATATGAAAGTGCCATGCGTCTAATACTAAGTCTGAAGGCATGCTCAATATTTCTTGAACAGTACCAACTCCTTTAGTGTTTAACTGTAAAGCTATCCTGACTTGTGGCTCTAACGTATCTATTACTTTTGCTCGTTTCCAGTTATGATCCCGCTGGGGATTGATGACTTTGATACGAGGTTCGCGAAAAAAGGGACTATGTTTAAAGTAGCCACCTCCCAAGCTACAAGAAAATAATCACCGCGATTATGTTCAGGTTCAAAAGTTAGATTGGTTATTCTTGTAGCGTTAAAATCTTTAACACCCTTGTAAGTGCAAGAAAACATACATTTCTTGATGGCCTCTTGTACTTGTTCGGATGTGCCGACTTTAAGAACGATGTCTTTAATATTTGAAGCATCCATCTGAAACAGGGAACTGAGATCAAACCCAGTTCCTTGCCCAAATGGAACTCCAATAAGTTCCTTAAAGACTACGTTAGTTAATTTCATTCCGTCCTCAAATGGAGCTATTTGAAATCCAAGAACGGAACCACTAGACAGGGGGATGTCTTTCATGGCTATTATGAGATGCTACGTTGACCTACTGCGAATTTAAATTTCCAAATCGTTACGCCTTGATCGGTTTCACCTTCGATGTTGCTTTTTACTTCTGGGATCATTGTTGGAACGCCACCAGTACAAAGATAAACATCGCTTTTAACATTGCCCTGACCATCACCGATACGCTTTACAAGTTGTAAAGTAATGAGAGGGAAGGTTGGAGGATCTTGAAAGAATAAGATTTGTAGTGAATTGATAAAAGCATCATCTGCGCTACCACGAAGTATGCGAAGAGTGCCTTCAACTAGGTTACCCATTGCGCTGTAAGCAATGAGGGTATTTCCGTTTTTGCCGGGTTTTAAAACACCAGTTTCATTAGGAAATGTAAGGGTTCCGATGTCGCCATCTGCAAAAGCAGTTAGCTGGCGACCTGAAAGGATAATGGTATCATTACCACTTAGGGAGATGCTATTACTCATGGTTTATAGATTAAGGATTGATGTAAATGATTCCATTAACGCTTTGGATTGCACCAGCATATTTAACACCGATTTGAATCAATGGAGCTGTACGACTTGCGCGCTGTGATTGGACTTGTTGAGAAACAGGTTGTGAATAAATGTAGTAACCAAAGTTAGCTATGTTTTGTACTAATGATACTGGATCACCAAATGTTGATGCAGTCCATGCACCCGGAGCTAAGAAACTATTTGTTACTGCTTGGTTTAAAACTGTAGCAATAGCACCCTTTAATGAACTCATGCCTGATTCTGTTTGTGGAATCTTGGTAGGAGTTTGAGCTAGGAAGTTAAAGGTAGCTATTTGTAATGCACCCAACAACCAAGTCATATTGTAAACATTATCAGAATATCCGTTACCGCCGGTTGATACTGTTTCAGGCAAACCTTGAATTGAAGTATAGAAATCAGCACCAACTGTCTGACATTGTGTATAGATTGTTTGAGTAATACCAGCATCTACAGTAAAACCAGTTCCGGGTTGAATACCGGTTAACTGCTTTAGATTCATTGTAATCGTCGTATTTGAACCATAGAAATTGGTTGATAATAGACGAGAAGCATAAGCTGCTGCAAAATAACGAGCACCTTGTGCGCTTAATGTATAAAGCAAGTTTCTTGTTTGTTGTAATGTTGATTGCTGAATTTGATAGCAAGTACCACCAGCGTATAAATCTGAAATATTGCTTGTTGGAGCAAATAAAAGATAAGGAGTAGTTGCTGATTGAACTAATGTGGCAGCAGCTAAGATTTCTGATGTAGATGGTTGATAGCCTGCCCAACATACACCGCCAACATAAGTTAATTGTGTAAATGCAACTAATGCTGTTGATAATGTATCAACACTTGTCATTGGGTAAATGAGAAGTTGTCCACCACCTGAAATAATATTAGGTGTTTGAGCAAATACCTCTTCAGCCATGTTATATGTTTCGGAATTTGTACCGAAATCAGCAGCAACTGCTAAAGCATTTATATAATAACCAATTGTGCTTCCAACAACAGCAGTTGGTGCTGTAGCATATCCAGAACCACCGCTTACGATTGTAACAGTATTAATTGAACCACCAGAAATGGTTACTGTTACAACAGGAAGAACTATTGTTTGGTTTGTAGCAGCAGTACCGCCAGTAAAATATACTGATGGAACTGTAGTATAATTGCTACCAGCAGCAGTTATGGTAACTCCATTAACAGCACCACCTGATACCGTTGCTGTTAATATAGCACCATGACCATAATTTTGACTTGGTGTTTCTTTAGTTAAAATACCTAAAGAGTTTACATTATATGCAGGTACTCCTGCACCCGGTGCTGACACCGTGAAGTTGACGAAGTTATTTATTGATAATGACATAATTTAAACGATTAAATGTTTGGGATTATTTCTATGCCTTGATATTGATCGTAATAGTCAACAGGAACTGTACGTCCATACGATGAAAGAACATTAAGGGTGAAGGCATACCGATTTAAACGAGAAGCTCCTTCGCCCATAGATACGTCATTGTATGTTCTGGGTTGGTTAGCTATTTTAAATCCGTATTTCTCCTGTATTTGTTCAGATTGAGTAGAATTTAAAGCAAACATAATCTCATGCCTACGAGCACGAGCATCATTGTTTCTCGACATAATCTGAATAGAATAAACCTCTTGGGTGTTTTGAGTTTGTACCTCATTAAACACTTCAAGTTCTGGCTGATTCAATTCTGGATTAGGAACATAATCTACTTCATATGATACGCTATTGGCATATAGATTTTCAGCTACAATACCAATGGCTACAAAAATGCCATCATCAGGCGGTATAGGAATTCGTTGATTATAGGTAACAACATGATTGTTATCTAAACCAAGCTGATCCCTAATCAGCTTAACTAAAACAGTAATAATTTCAGGTTTCGGTGGCACTTGTATAATCCTCCACCAATTTGTATTTATAGTACCCGAAATTCTGCCATTGCCATTTATGCATTACGCGATAAGGCATGGAATTGATAATAACTTGATCGTTATTTTGAAGATTTGGGTCAGTAACGCAGAAAAGATTATAGTGTCTCCAAGAACGCTCACCTTCCCACTTTAACTCAAGTTTTTGGCCTTTTTCAGGAGTTAAAAATCCTTGAGTTTTAAATTCGCGAGAAATCGTTACTGCATCGCCTTCTTTTACCCTTACGCTATTAATAAGCATAAGCATAGGCTGTGCCCAGCCTTGCACCGTATAACGAGCTTGTGGGGCTGTATTCGTGTGTGTAAGGTTACGTGTGCCTGCTCCTACAATAGGACCATTAACTACTGGAAATTGGACAATAGGGTTAATCATTTGATCACCTCATATCCAAAAGAGTTTTCTAACTGGCCTGTATCAATAAGTGGTTTATTGCTATAATTACCTTTGTTGATACGCATCATAGAAGTCATATAAGAAATAGGATTCCATTTCCTTCCAATACCAGATACGGCAAAATTGTTATGAATTATTTCTACAGATTGCATACCTAAAAATTCACTCATATCACCTAATGGGTCTAAACTTTCTTTAGTAGGTGTATAACTTTGAGCTTTTTTAGGTAATTCAAGTGGTAATGCAACAGTTACTATAGAACGAGCAGGAACCTCATATGTGGTTTCTTCGCCCTTTGAATTATAACCTTCTGTTGTGCCACCAAATTCATGTAGGTGTGCCAACTTTGAATTTGATTCTCCATCACTTCTTGAATCTTTTGCAGATAAAACCCCAACTTTAACAGAAACATTTTTTTCAATGTTTTGTAAAAGCGTTTTCAGGTTTTTGATATCAAGTTTGATTTCGGTATCCATTAGTTCGGCAATGAAACTCGCGGTGCTGCAAGCACGTTTGCGATTAGTTGTGGGCTTATGATTTGTATATACATTGCCCCATACCGTGTTTTACTGAAATGGGAAAGCATAGGGTCTTTTGCAACCTTATCTGGAATCTGAAAACTTTCAGTTACAGAATCTATGCCTTTAGCTGTAGTTAGCCAACTGTATTGGCTACCCATACCCTCTTGGGCTGCAAGTAGCTTTTCCACTAATTGGTGTGCAGCTAAATAAAGGAACGCTCTACTAAACTCTGCTTGGTTTGTAAAAAGAGCCTGATTTACATTAAACTGAGCATCAAATATGGCTCCATTGATGTCGTAATCTGTGACTTTTGTTAAATCTGTATTATCTCCAGCACCACCTGAAATGGTAATGATTGGAGGTAATCCATAATTTGAACCGCCAGTAACTACTGTGAATCCTGTTACAGATCCACCAGAAATACTTGCAGTTGCAGTTGCGCCTGAACCCTGATCTCCCGGAGCCGCCCCCACCGAGACAGAAGGGATGGAGGCGTATCCAACCCCTCCAGCTCCGAGAGAAATTGAGGTTACAACTCCTCCGCTAATGACAGCAGTTCCCGATGCCCCATACGCAGGTACTGCATAGGGGAAGTCACGCTGGAATTGCGATTTGAAGTCACTAACGGATGGAATGGTGAATGACACAATTAAGAGTTCTTGCTCTTACGAGGTTTAGCATTTTCCTCAAGAGACTTCATCATTGCTTCGAGATTTTTAATTCTCTCATTCAATTCTGTATTTTCTTGAGATAACGATTCTACTTTTTTTGTTGCCTCTTCAATGGCGGAATCAACGCCTTTCATATGTTCCATAGAATTAGCGTACACAATGAACTCAGGAAACATCTTCGTCCATTTTTCCGCTAAATCTGCTGGTACATCTTTGAACTCACCACCTTCGATTTTCCATTTACCATGAGTAAATGAACCGAATTTGTTTTTGTTCTTATTGAAGATACGAACGAGCTTTTCTTGTGGAATTGCCGGTTCGGAAGCGACCGCCTTTGTGTCTGCTTGATTGGCTTCTAATGTTAGCATTTTTGTGTGTGGGTTTAGGTTAAAAAACTAGCTTCCAATTAGTATTGGAAGCGTAGAACTTCGAGGTTACGATAAACATTAGTACCTGTGTACTGACCATAAGCGGTATCAGAGAACGCAAAGTTGTTCAATGAGTTAGCTTGTGTGGTTGTATATGGTACAGGAATATCCATGCGTACTGATTCTGCATCATCACGGTAGAGCATG
>Ga0214164_1001156_pt1 | contig 15510 bp, 20 predicted proteins | sample TroBogepilimnion_13_FD_153003 | JGI IMG/M metagenome (GOLD analysis project Ga0214164, IMG submission 153003) | Freshwater microbial communities from Trout Bog Lake, WI - Practice 03JUN2009 epilimnion v4 | ecosystem: Environmental > Aquatic > Freshwater > Lake > Epilimnion/Euphotic zone ...
CTATCAACGGCGTGACAAGCCGCTATACTGACCATTATACTATGAGACCAAAAATTGTAGTAGTTGGAGAGTACCACTCACTTCTCTCTTTATTCCCAGTGGATTTGAACCGGTGTCTCAACTACTTTAAAACGCACTTGAGGAACTTCAGTCTACATACTAGGGATCCGTCTTCCTGTTCTGTGCTTTCGTCATTACTGCTAGGGGTTGTGCCGTTGCTCGAAGCCTTCGTGTAGTATAACTGCGGTCTCCCGTCGGAGGATATCAGAAACTTCCGCTGGGTTATACTACCTAGCACGCCTAGGTAACCTCAAATGTGTTTTAAAGTAGTGCTTGTTGCCAAGCAAAACTAGCACTACTCGAATAATTTTTTAATGAACTCTGTAACTAACTCAATCATTTGTTACTGTTAATTGCTTAACATGTATGTATTATAAACTGTTTACCATTTCTTTGCAAATTTGGTGTTGTTGTTACGCTACACACTTGTTGTCTCAACTAACTTGTTAATTTCTTAACATGTATCTATTATAGCGCGAGTGTCATTTGCCCACAAATGTTGTGTTGCATAAACGCAACACTTAAATACTGTATGAATATCAACATCATTGACAATGCAATTGAACCAGAATTGCAAACTGCGGTTTGGCAATATCTTTTAAACCAAACTTGGTACATGCAATACAAACAGGACGCTTCAATTGACGCCTATATTCCCAGCGAGCATGGACTAGCAGTTCCCAATCAAAATCCCATCAGTGCCGGCGGTACGTTTCTAGCACGAGCGCCCTTGGCAAAAGATGTACATTACCTAAAAGCCCGACACACCTTATTGCACACACTGTGGCTCAAGATCAATCATGCACTAGGCAACGGCTACGAGTTAACTGGTGTTCCCGAAGGAATCAACTTGCCCGATGACTTTGCACCGCCTCGATCCATTGTGCCCACTCCCGATTCAGGATGGCGAGTGTATACCAATGCTCAGTATCAGGAAAACATCAAACACAGTCACGGTGTACACCGCGACAATCCCAATCTCGACGATGCCACAAGTGCCACCATACTGTACGTTGCCAATTTGGAATGGTATCCCACTTGGTTTGCCGAATGTGTGTATTACAACAACCAAAACACCGGTGATACACAACAATTTCAAGTCAGCGATTCAGCTGCTCAACGCAGAAACTTTGACATAGGATGGGCCAGCCAAATTGTCAGTCCTGTGCCTGGAAGAATCATTGCTTACGATGGGCGTACTCTGCACACCACTCGACCTGCAGCCATATGGGCACCAGTGCCTCGAGTGGTTGTAGCGTTTCGAGCACGTCAACGTTGATTGGTGGAAGCGGTGAGATTTTGGCGGAAGGCTAGAGAGTCGAACTCTAAAGGCGTTATTAACGCTCGACGGTTTTCAAGACCGGTTCCATCGCCATTTGGATTGGCCTTCCATTACTCATATAAACTTACAAAGTCTTTACCGTACTTGTTTTTAACATATTCAAGCACAGGTTCTAAATCTTTTTCATATAAAACTTTTACATCTGGATTCGCCTTCAACTTTGCTAGCCATTGCTCAGTTTTAAATCCCTTAACTTCTGTTGTAACACCTTGTACTATAAAATCAGGAATGTAATTTTTGACTATCCCTTGCCAAACGTATTGACGTTTTGATGTATTTCTTTTAATGTCTATATTGTGTTCTAAACAATAAACTACATACGCAAGTTCCCAACTACTATCACAAAAAAATCCCTTGTACCATCCTTTTTTACCTCTTCCAGAACCTTGCACATATCCACCAAGTTTACGTTCTTTGGCAACTACTGATAAACGCTTTTTAGTTTCTTCTGTATGTGGGGTTCCTTCTAGGCCAGTCATTCCTTTATTCCAAGCTGTTTGCAATCCTTCTTTACCTTTATTCCAAGGAGTAGATCCTTTTTTGGCATGGGCATTAGGAGATTTGGCACGTTGCACTCTATCTGGATTAGACTTGCAAAAGGGTTGATGGGCTCCAAGGCCACCTTTGTTACTATAAGTTTTTTGGCAATATAAACAAGTATTCATAACTTTATTTATACAAAATCAACACAAATGCAATAAGCCACACTTCCCAATAGGTAACACAACACCACAGTTGGAACACTTATCTTGCGAACTGCCCCGTCATAGTTTATCAATCTATCGGCTTTTTTCGTCTGGGTGTTGTATTCTAAAACACACCAGTTATCACGGGATCCGTGCCTGCCTCGGTGGGCTCTCATTGCCCCCAGGAATTGTCATCTCGTGTGTTTTAGAATACCCTCTTGTGAGAGGATATGCTAGAGCTCGACCCTAGCCTGCAATTTTTCTCCTTGTGGGATTCATCCTGCAGTCCGCCCGTTTGAGATTTTAATGATCTCAGGACCTCGTTTCCTATAACATTCTTTGCCAAATTATAAACGTTTTGCTTGCTCAGCAATCGCTCGGGCAGTAGCCTCGGCACGTTTTAACTTGGCTTCTAATCTAGCTAACCTTTGTTCTGGTGTTAGAACAGAAGGCACATGCTGTTTCAATTTCTTTTTCTCTGTTCCCATTTTCTTTCCTCATTAAAAAACCCTGGGTGTTTAAGCCAGGGTTTAAGTTAAAATACGATTGCGTTGTATACGTTAACTTAAACCCTCTCTTGGTTCACGATCACTTGTAATTGATACGGGCATCGCATTAAACTGTGACCAATAGGCTGCCCCGCCTAAATTGGCTATCAGTTGTAGTTGCGAATGTTTAATAATGTTTTGCATCATGTTTGTATTGTAATTTATTTATGATTCGTTGTAAAGTCTTTTGGATAAATTGTTGTTTTTGTGCAGAAATAAAAACAGGACTATTGCTAGTCCTGTTGGGGCTTGACTGTGCAACAGTTTAGCTGTTTTTGATTTTGTCCAACAAACCTGGAGTGAATGTTGGTTCAAACTTGTCATAAACCACTTTGGATTTCGCTTTCCATTCGGCTTTTTCTTCTGCAGTCAATTCATGTACATTGACTCCTTGAGCAATCAATTTGGCCTTGGCTTGCTCGCCGTCCTCGATGGTTTTCAAACGCTCTTTACGTCCAGCATCAATAGCAGCTTGTTTGATAAGAGCCCGAACTTCGGGACTCAATGAATTGAAAAATTTATCGCCAATGATCATGGAGGTCAAGAACAAACTGTGTTTGCTGTCAATAACACTTTTCGTAACTTCGTCCTGTTTCAAAGGGTACACACGACTGTATACACCTTCACCTGCATCGCACTCGCCTGCCTTGATGTGGGGCGCCAAGTCTTCAATTTCACAGATGTGGATGTTTTCTTTATCCACACCCAGTGCTTTGAAAGTTTCTTGTGCAACTGGGTTACGATTAGTTCTTATCTTCATCCGTTAAGCCCTTGAGTGAATTTACTTTTTTGTTTGATAACACATTACGGAATCCACCGCTGTATGTAAATGCCATACCGCGTACATTGCTTTTTTCTGTGATCTTGTCCAGCAAGAACTCGCCAACTTCGCCTTCTAGCACACGAGTTGCATGCTCGTGATCTTCAAAGATGAATGGCATGTCTAGTGCCAACATGTCGTGATCATAGCGTTCGGCCAACCAAGTGGTGTACATTTGGCTCATTTCAATTTTGCCTTGCTCCATTAGGTCCAATAAGTCGTGTTTGGTAACCATGACACCATCGTTGTACTTCATGCTGTACTCGCCCAATGTCATTACTTCTACTTCAATTTTCTCTACTGATTGTGCTGAGTTCAAATAGTCTTGAAAGTCTTTGGCGGCTCTTAGAAAAAGATCCAAAGGCTCATGTGCTATAACCCAACGAATCTTTGTGGTTTTGCTCATAATAATTTCCTTTATATGTGGGGGATTGTTTAATCGACTGACTAACAATATTATTTAGCCCGGGGAAAGAAATTCACCGGATAAATACTAAAAAGGAATAGCAATGACCTGGACTACAGGAACTATCAACACTCCCGAGGCTTGGTCAGGGATAGCACACGGCAATGGTGTTTTTGTCACTGTAGCCAACATCAGCGCAAACAGCAGTTACAGCACCGATGGTATAACCTGGCATCAGGGCACAGTGGAATATGCCAGTCCCAGCAGATATCTCACCAGTATACTGCCAGTAAAAGCCTATTGGCAAAGCATTGCATATGGCAATGGCAAGTTTTCAGCTGTGGCCACAAATGCATACCATGCCTTCAGCATAGATGGCAAGAACTGGAGTTTTAGTTCGCTAGCCAATCCTAAAAATTGGAAAAGTATTGCCTATGGCAACAACTACTTTGTAGCAGTGGGCTCGGGATTTGTCACCAAAATGGGCTATCCTTACGGCAATCGTGTGGTGGCAGTAACTCCAGATCCACACGACTGGGCTGGTAGTTTGATGGATGTGGGCTTGCCTTGGAACAATGTTGCCTATGGCAGTGCAGGATTTGTTGCCATCACCAGTAACAGCAACGCCAGCAGTACCAGTACACGTGGTGCCAGCTGGACTACAACTTATAAGATGCCAGCAAATCAGAATTGGACTGCTTTGACTTATGGCGGCGGTCGATATGTAGCAGTGGCCGCTAACTCAGCAACAGCCGCATACAGTACAGATGGAGTCAATTGGACTGCAACTTCAATGCCTACAAATAGCAATTGGAGCAGTGTGGCTTATGGTAATGGTACCTTTATCAGTGTGGCCCGCAACAGTGCCAATGCTGCAGTCAGTAGCGATGGTGTAACTTGGCACATAGAAACGATGCCGGCTACACAACCTTGGACTGCCATCACATTTGGCGAGGATAGGTTTGTAGCCGTTGCTTGCAATACTCAAGTGACTGCGGTTAGAGTTTAACTGTTCAACACCTTAGCAGCTGAATTAATCACTGAGGCAATACGTCCAATGTCACGTAATTGCTCTACAGTATAGCCTTCTTTCTTTAGTGTCTCATAATGAGCTTTGACACAGAAGTGACACTTGCCCACAATTGACGCAGCCAAACTAAATGCTTCAAAGTTGCTCTTGGTTGTACCGCCATGTGTGGCAATAGCATTCATGCGTAGGCCTGCAGGTAATCCAGCAAGTGCAGGATCATCAGCCATTTCAACATAAGGATACCATACATTGTTTTGGGCCATGATACTTGCGGCTGTCATTGCTGCATCTGCATGTACAGGAGCATCTGCTAGTAGTACTGATAACAATTTACCATTACCAGTTGCGGCCAGGGCGGCCACTGCACATCCCATAGCCACATCTGCATCCAATGAGCTACGAAGCAATACTGCATCCATGTTTAACTTGGTGTCTTTAGCGTAATCAGGCAATGCTGACTTTACTGCGTCAATGAATGCCATATTATGCTCCTAATGTTGCGCCACCTACTGTGCGGTTACATGCACATAGCTCGCCAGTTTGCAATGCGTCCAAAATACGTAATGTTTCTTCTGGGCTACGACCAACATCCAAGTTGTTTACAGTAATGTGTTGGATTGTGTTGTCGGGATCAACAATGAATGTAGCACGTAATGCAGCACCAGCTGGAGCATAGAATACGCCCAACTGCTCTGCTAAACTCAATTCACCACGTTGTGTGTCAGCAAACTGCGTGTGTGTGATCTTGATTAGGTCTTCATGTGATTTTTGCCATGCCAATTTGCAGAACTCATTGTCTGTGCTACCTGTTAGCAATACTGCATCACGATCTTCAAAATCACTGTTTAGTTTGTCATAGGCAACGATCTCTGTTGGACATACAAATGTAAAGTCCTTGGGATAGAACACGATTACTTTCCACTTGCCCGCGAAACTGGTTTCGTCAATTGCGAAGAAAGCATCTTCTGGTTGTCCGGGCTTGACGCCTGTCACTGCAAAGTGAGTTAATTTATCTCCGATTGTTTTCATAATTTTCTCCTTTAAATGTTGTTTTGAAAACTTATTAGTGTTTCTACTAATGTTCTTATTGTAATAGTATTTAACAATTAAATCAAGCAATTTAATAGTATTTGCTAGAATATTTTTTAATGGAGCTTATAGGAAAAATTTATTGCTTTAATTTTTTACAGTTATCGCCGTGCCATCTATTGTAGTTGGCCATATTTGCGACTACCTTATTGCAATGTGCACAAACAAATTTTGGCTTTTCGGCCATTTTTTGTCTTCGTTTCTCAAGTACCTCTGGTGCGAGAATTTTTCCTTTGAGTCTCTCGCTTGCGGCTTTTTTCATTTCGTCGGTCCATTTTTTACCGTAATTGGGATTTTTCTCGCCTATCATGTCGGTGCGACCTTTGAATCGCAAACCAACCAATCGTTTGAAATTTTCACTTTTGGGTCTTTGTCCCACTCGTCTTGAACTTTCAATTTGTCGTTGTTTGCCTTCGGGAGTATACGTTTTATTTTTACCTGCTTCACGCATGCGTTGTATTTGTTCAGGGGTGTACATCTCTTCCCAAGTTTTACCACGCTTGGCTGCTGCGGTTTTTTCAATTGCTTCTGGAGATTTTTTAAACCCGGTCATCCGCTTGGCAAGGGCTTCTCGTTGTTTGATGCCTTCTGGAGAATCAAGAAACGCTCGGCGTTTTTCAATCATTTTGGATTTGAATTCGGGGTCGGCCCATCTTTCTTTAACCGCGGTTGTAATTCTTTCCCTAACCTCGGGCGAGACGTTTGATGGTTTGCCCCATGCCGGACTTAATGGCCCTTTTAGTGTTTTGAGATATGCTATTCGCTCAAGTCTGACAGACTCAAATAGTCTACTGTTGATTCTATAGCCGGGCTTGTTATATGAGCCATCTTTCATGATGCTCATGGCATTAAAAGCATGAACCATTTTGTTATGGTATCCCTCGCCCACATTCATTTTCCATAGCAGTGCATGCGCCATGTAGTGTTCTTTTGCTGTGAGACGAACAATATTATCTTTGTTGTCTGAGCCGCCCCAGCTTTTGGGAATTACATGATGCCCCTCGGTATAAAGTGCTTTAGGCAACACTCGTGATTGTGCTTTTGTTATTAGTGCACTATACCATTTACTGTATTTGTTTTCTATTAATTTTGCTTTTTCAGGCCATTGAATCATTGATACTCGCTTGATAGAGTTGTCTATTATAGATAAATTATATATTAAAAAAGATTAGTTTGCAAGAGTCTAACGACGCTCGCGACCTATGCCACTGCTGGCAGTTTTCTTTCCGGGACGTGCAATAGCATCTGCGCCAATACTGTGTTGCTGACCTATTGTGCTGATTTTTTTATCGACTGCAACTGTGTCCACTGCGGGTGCTTCGTCTTCTTTGCTTTTCTTGGCGGGCTTGGCACCGCCCTTTAAAATCTCAAATGTAAAGTTACCTTTGCCCTGTGTGCTCATATATGCCTTGCTGGCATCAAGTAACACACCGGTAACAGTGTCACTGGGATATACTGCGTTGAAGCTTTCAATTACAATATTGTTGCCCATTTCTTTTGCAGTGGTATACATTTGCACCAAAGCACTGCGATTTAGAATCTTACTGGCTGCTATACCAAATTTGGTGTTGGTGTTGACATAGTCAGCCACTCGATACGCAATGGCTGCTACCAAATGCTCTAGTGGAATAATCTTGCTCATGTCCTTGGCTTTACGATCAGTGTAAAACTTTTCTAGACGCTTGCTTAAAATTCCCGAACCAATGATGTCATCACTAGGACTATAACTTTTTAATGCAGTCACTTGCGGAATCTCGTTGGGATCAATTATTTTAAACTTTGCTGCCAGTGTCAATGGTGCCATGATGTGACCTTTTTCAAAAATTGTCTGCAACATGTCAATTTCGTCTTTGTATTCTGCAGCCAATTTTTTACCGTCAGGAGAAACTTCTAATTCTCTAATACTGGTCAACAGGTTGCTGACACTGGCATTGGCCCCTGATTTGCCTTTACTGCTTAACTTAATACGTGCGCCATCGGGACTGGTCAACAAACTGTCATACAATCCGCCACTGACGCCTTGGTGAAATTTAATTTTACAATTTTGATAACTAGCACCTTTGCCAAAGAATATGTCAGCAGCTTTGCCAGCATCACCTTCCACATTCATACCTTTGACCAGTGCAATGGGTTGTAGCATTTCACAGAAGTAATCTCTAAATGCTTCAAGATTCATGTTGCCTTTGGGCACAGTAATCGGGAATGCCCGTGATGCTAGAAATATTCTTGCAGCATTTGCTTCGTCACTGTCTGGGCCAAAGTGGTCAGTGATTTGTCTAACAATGTCCACTGGGCTCAAATCTTCAAATTGTGTTAATATTTCACTGGCTTTGTAGCCAGCACTTTCTTTTTTGCCCAATCCACTCTGTAATTTAAATCCACCCGGTATATCGTCTGTGGCAAAACTGTTGTCGGTTTTGTTGGGACTGATTTGTTTAAAATACTTGCCTAGATAGTATTGTCCGCCCTGTATATCAAATGTGGCTATGCCAAATCCCAGGGTACTGGCGTTGCGCCGGTTGACCCAATGTATATTCAATCCCAGGGCCTGTATGGCTTGATCCATCTCTTCGGGAGTGGCAAATTGCCCTCGTGCAGGATAAAACTCAATTGATTGAAACGTGATAACATCGCCATTGGCATTGGCGTATTGTTCGCCAGGTTTTCTAGCAGCAAGGCCACGGCCTTCTGTTATAGGGGCAGATAAGTTTTCAATTAGGGTAATTAGGTCACGAAAATTAGTCATAGTCAAGTATTTATTAGTTTTTAGCGAAACGCCAATCGCGATCTAACCAATTGAATATCAAGTCTTCTTGGCGCACATAGCCAAACTTGTTTAAACTATCGGCAACACTGTCGTTGACCACTCGACGGTCCACTAGATCGTGCCAAGTAGTAGTACTAATATCAAATGGTTCGCTATTTTTATATACTGCAAAATGTATCCAAGGATTGTTTTGTTCCATGAAGATATAGCAATCTCTACAATCAAATCCCGATACTGCCAGCATGTACATTAGATTACACACATTATAGTGATAATAGCATCCGTTGTAACTGCGTGTTTGAATTCTATCATATTGGTAGGTTTGATGTTGTGGCAAACTCAATACCAGCATGCCATTGATATTCATCATGGTATTCCAATTGCGCAAAGTTTTCAGTGGATCCAGCGCATATTGGAAACTGTCATGACTCCACACTAGATCCACTTGTCTGGGAATTAGTCGTTCACTGAAGTCGCCTTGTATTGCTATAACGTTCTTGTTTTTTAATACTTCTTCGTCAATTTGCTTTATGTTTTGATCAATGGCGTAACACAAATAGTTTCGCGGCTCTTTGGGCTCGTCTCGAGTTTCTAAAGTGGCCCACCAATTGAGATCTAGTCCGGACCCACACCCCATGTCGGCCACCACTTTGATTCCGTCTAAAAAACTGTCGTAGATGTAAAGCATATCCAAAATAGTTCGACTGTGCTCGTGACTGGCGTATGTGCTTTTAAATTGATCCATCGGTTAATATATCCAATACTACTGTTTCTTTAAATTTTTTAAGGCGGGGTTCTAATTGATGGCATGCTTCGGCTATGTCATTGGGTTCTCCCCAGGCACGTTGTGTTGCCAAATGGCTAGCCCATGTTGCACAACTTTCTTTGGCTATTTCCACATCCAATGCATTATGATAGGGACGAGCACGACAACAGGCATTGTATTCGGCCAGCAATTCATCTGCACGTTGATGCCAATCCATTATATCAATTTCCTACTTCCCAGATAGGGCACTACTAGTTCGTCAACAAACTTAATGTGTTCCTCCCTTACAGGATGCTGCCATTTAATGGGCCATTCTTTTGTCAAACTGTCAGGTGTTATTCCCTTGCACCATTCATACTCGCCCAAAATTGGAAGAAATTTATCAAAATCAATTTGATCATGTAACCATATGGCTTCGGGGTGGGCAATAAAGTCCTGAGGCAATGTTTCTGATGTAAACGTTGTCATGAAATATTTTACCCCAAGAGTCTCTAAGAAATTCTGCAGGGCCAAGATGTTTTCCAATGTTTGAATCACACCAGCTAATAAATCAAAATTTAAATAAAAATTTTTAGCATAATGATTGTCCCATCCTTGGTTAACCAATATCCAATTGCCACTGCTTTGCTTGTCGTCAATATACTTAACAATGTTGGATTGTGGTTTAAAAACATCGTCAGGATTTATACGGTCCTGAGTGAACAGTTCATGTCTTGTAAATCCGCTCCACATTACTCCAACCAATATGTTGTTTTTGTCCACTGTTTTCAGCAACTGTGTTAGTCTATACATTACTTTCTTTTTAATGAAGCCGTTGCCCGAACCACCTTGACCTTCATTTATTAATCTATAGTCTATTCTTTTGACCAAATGATTGGGCCAACATTCTGGACCAACAGTAAAGCTACACCCACCTGTGAGTAAAATTTTATCAGTCAAACTACCACATCCTCCATACCCGCAGTTCTTAAACGAACCACGTGTCCCAGCATAAAGTTTTTGCTCTCTATGCCTTTCATTACTCCCAACCATTTGTTTCTCAACAGTGCCACTTCGTTGATAATGGTTTCAAAGTCAATCACTTCGTCCTCGCCATCCACATACTTTTCTGCATCTCGACTGGTGAGTGCTCGAGCATACGCTTCCAAATACTTTTGAAAATGCTTGCGGCGAATTTTGCGTAACTGTATGTTCAAGTATTCAAGTACAGCTTCAATTTCTTGAAGCTGATTGAATCTATGCTCGGTCAAGCCTGGTAAGTTACTGAGTGCCCGTTCAACGTTGCCTTGTATCTTGATCTCGCCTTTGGCTGAAATCAGCTCGTGATCGTAATAGTCAATAAAAGCGGGAATTTGGCCAAGATCAGCTACTACTCGATTATACCACATTACTCGTCTTCGTCGTTATAGTTGTCTTCTTCTTCCATTACATATTCTTTGAGTGCTTTCTTTAGATTGCCGTCGGTGGCGCCAAACTCTTGCAAGTCGATATCGCCTAACATATCTACTAGCACACTCATTAAATTGTCTGCAGCCTCTTGTCTATCCTTGGCTGGAATATACTGTTTTAAAATTGTGTAGGCCTCGCCCAATACATCTACTTCAATACTCATTCTGCTGCTTCCTCTTCTGGTTGTTCAACTGTGGTGATTTTACTAAGTCTATGTGGGTTTGCAGTAACGTCAATCATTACACGGTCTAGGCAACCATCGTCATTGCGTTCCCAACCTTTACGGAACTTCTTGATAATTTCTCCGTCAGTAGTAGTATATACCAAACTGTTGCCTTCTTTTTTAAGTAGGTCTTTGCCTTCAACCAAGTCAGTTAGGCCTGAGTAAGGATTCATACCAGTTTCGTATGGTATCTTGACTTGTACTGTCTCAAACGGTTTAGCGTAACGTGTTTTCATGATCTTGCAAGCGGCTCTAATACCTTTTACTTCCGAAATCTTGTTGCCATCCTCGTCTTCTTTCAGTTTCAACTTACGCATAGCAACCACAATTGAACTTGCGTAAATGAATCCCTGTCCACCTGATATCTTGTCATCAGGATCAAACATGTCTTGGCTGGCATAAGTATGTGCTGTACATACCAATCCCAAATTTAAATTACCAAACATATTTACGCAATTGCGCACCAACGATGCCAAGGCCTTGGGTTTACGGCCCATGTCACCCTTCATGTCGCCGGCTTCGAACTGGTTAACGTCAGTGGGTGTCAGCAACATGCCCAAACTGTCCACTATAAACAACACCTTGGGACGTTCTGTTTCGGGCAGTATTTTGTATTCTTTAACAAACCCGCTCACCATTTTGGCCACATCATCAATCATGGCCATATTGAGTTTGAGTAATTTGTCCTCGCTTGTGTCAACGCCAAGAGCATGCAACCACTTCTCATCCAGTGCATTTTCTGTATCAATCAAGATGACATAAATACCCTCTTTTTGTGCATTTGCCACCAAGTTACCACTGCAAATAAAACTTTTACCTGCACCCGATTCGCCAGCAAACACAGTAACCTTGCCCATGGGAATACCTTTATTAAAGTCGCCCGAGATAAGATAGTTCAATGCATAGTTGTTGGTCGAGATCCAGTCTGTGGGATCGTTAAAACCCACAGATATACCATCGATGCTTTTTGTGATTGATTTTCTAAATTTGCTTACGTCAAATGGTTTTCCCATGATTATTTTCCTTGTTGTTCAAATACGTTGTTGGGCACATTTCTTTTGATCAGTGCCATAAAGTCTTGTTTGTTGTTGGCCTTGGGTGCACAAAACCCACACCTGCAAATGTCCTTAACACATTGTATAACAGGCATGCCATTGGTGTCAAGTTGATTTTGCAGTGTTTCTAGTATTTTGGATGATTCTCTCAATTGGCCCAAGGGTTCTATCTTGCCGGTAGTACTAGTCATACAATCTTTATTGGTATATACCGCGCCATCTAGTTGTCTTACAAACAAAAAGAACCAGTTTACACTACAATACCAATCTCGGAATCCCTGATGCGGTACAAAACTCACGTTGCTTTTTAAATCATTATTGAGGCTCAAACGTCTTCCACCGCAACAGGACCTTCCCTCATTGATACTGAGTATTTTTTCATTGGCTCCAATTTGAGATATCTTTTTTGTATATGCTAATTTTTGACTTGTTGGTACTTGGTTGATCCAAAATGTTTTCAATTTGTCAAATTGATCTGAGGTGTAGGCCCATGCCAGATCTTCGTTGTCTACAGGCTTGGCCACATACCTTAGCTCGTTATCCTTACAAAATTCTATTAGTCCCTCACAATCTTGAAATAGTTCCAAGTTGTTATGCATCATCACCACGCATTTGAATTTTTTATTATTTTCTTTGAGATATAGCACGTTGTCTTTATACTGTTGCTTTTGCTTGACTAAAGATTCTGCATGATAACTGACTGTAAATTCATCAATCAAAGGAACAACACGGCTCCACTGGGTTTTTCCCACAATTGCATTGGTGGTGCAAGTTATTGTAAGATACCAATTGTTTTGATATTGTAAATATTTTTCTCTACAGGCTACAAGTATGTCAACAATGTTGGGGTGGAACAAACTCTCTCCACCATATACATTAAGCACAACCTTGCGCTGACTTGTTTTTTTATGTTGCATATACTGATCAACATATTGGTACATAAAATCAATTGAGTCTAGACATTCTTGCACTGGTGGATGGTTGGTGGTATTATCGTGTCCGCCCGCTATTCCTGTTGTGCAATAGCTGCAATCAAGATTACACAACTTGGTGACTTCCCAATCTATTAGGAAACTTGGAATGTTGGCAGGATCTAGAGCAAAGCCTATAGATGTTATATCATTCATTTATCACTATGTTGTTAATAAATTGATGCTTGATCAATTTGGCTCTTGCATCCTCTACATCAACAGTACGACCCAAGCACATTTGACCATGCCCTAGAGTTTTGTCATAGGGATCAATATTGTTTTTCTCAAACCATTTTTGAAATCCAACCTCAGAAAAATAATCGTAATCTTCAAGATGTAAAATGGCTTCTCCGCTGTAGTAGTGTAGATTCTCAAAAGCCGGGTAATTTAGTGGCAAATTGTCTTGATATAAATCATGAAAATCTTTGCCTAATTCTATATAATGAACACATAAGCTGCCAGCAGGCAATACAAATTCAGCATGTTGATAATCATCAATATCAAGAGGATGACGTCGAATAGAATCTTTATCAAAACTCACATGCAAGAATTTATTTATAGATGCCGCATCTTCTACCATGTGAATCATGTAGTTTAAATTTCTTATAGCTGATTTTAATTCGGCGTTTGCTACCAACATCAATCTAGTGGGACTATCAAATTTGCCACTCAGTCGCTCAAATTGACTGTGCAAGTAATTGAAATAGTTTTGATCTTGGTTGATGATGTCGTCTCTAAGTTCAATAAAATTTTTTACATATTGATTTATTGTGACTATGGAGTTTTTTAACAATTGAACTCGCTTGTTCAATGGCAAAAATCCCGCGAATGCTTCGTGTTGAACAAAAGCACAGTTGTCTAGGCACCATTGCAATTCTTTTGTCCATTTACGAACAAAAGCATTATCGTCGAGCGTGATGTCAAAAGACGCCTCACCCGAGGCACCTAGAACAACTGTCAGTTTCATTAGCTAGAGGCTTTGCGATTTCTAATCATTGCCAAAATGTCTTCGGCTTTTTGACTTGAAGGCTTGACTTCTGTGGGAGTTACCACTGGTGCAGTTGCAACAGGAGCATCATCATCGGGTTCTACTGTTGCAATAGGAGTTGCCACTGCTGGCTTGGCTTGTGCAACTGGTTTAGCTTCAGGTAGTGCATCTGCATCTACACCGCTACCACCTTTAAAGCCACTGGGCTTGTAGTAGTTGCTCCAACGATCGGGATCGTAAGGTTGTCCATCTACACTGGCTTCAAACATTTCCTTGATCACTCGCAATTCAACGTCTGTGGGCTTCTTGGGCAAAAAGTCGTTTAGGTCATATAAACCATGCTTTTCAATTGCTTCTGCTTCATCAGCATTGAGCGCAGTTTCTTTACGTGCCCAAGTGCTAGTGTTGTAGTCAGCATAACCACCTTTTGAAGTTTTCTTGATGTTGAAGTCAAGTCCAGCACTGTAGTCAGTGGGCAAGTTCTCCATGTCAGGATCCATCAGGGCGTTCTTGATCAAGTTAAAGATCTGTGGGCTGATGATAAATCTACGAATTGGATTTTCTGGAGTCTTGTCGTCTCCAATTGGGTTTTCTCTTACAAAGCCTTGGAACAGATAACTACGTTTCTTCCAATATTTGCGACCCATTTCTTCCAAGTTAGCATCCTTGAACCAAGGACGAACTTCGGCCAAGATTGGACATGCCTCGCCCCACATTTCCATGCAAGGTACTTGTACATTAACCATTTTACTATCTGCTTGGCCTTTAATGCCGGCAAATGGTAAACGAATCATTGCACGTTCTACCCAAAAGAAGGAATTTTTTGTATTTGCGTCGGGAAGGAATCTTACGCGAGCTGTTGTGTTTTCTGGAATGTTCCAGTGTGCGTAAATGGCGTTGTCGCCTTGTGATTTACCGCTACCGCGGTTCTCGTTCGCTTGTAGTTTTGCGCGAATTTCTGCTAGTGTCATGGCCATAATAGTCTCCTTAATGTATGCCTTAATGTTTTGTGCCTAAATATACAATGCACTCCCGCATTGTATAATAATATTTATGCCTAGTCAAGGCAAAAGGAGAATTTAGTTCTCCTTTTTGTTTTACCAAAATTTGGGTTTATATTATTTCTTCAATATTCCGCCTAGTTTCTCTAGTCTATGTTGTTGCTTCTTTCGTTCGGCGTTGGCGGCAGCTCGAGGAGCGTCGTCATTGGGGTCGTGCCCTATTCTTAGAGGATTATATAAATCATATTCTTTTCTTGCATCGTCGGCCTTCTTCTGTTGTGCCACAACAGCATCCTGGTGAGCTTGTGC
>Ga0214164_1001158_pt1 | contig 15504 bp, 19 predicted proteins | sample TroBogepilimnion_13_FD_153003 | JGI IMG/M metagenome (GOLD analysis project Ga0214164, IMG submission 153003) | Freshwater microbial communities from Trout Bog Lake, WI - Practice 03JUN2009 epilimnion v4 | ecosystem: Environmental > Aquatic > Freshwater > Lake > Epilimnion/Euphotic zone ...
GTCCGCAAGACCAGCATCCTTCTTCGCATCCTCAACAGCCTGCTGCTGACGACGCTTGTTCTCCTCCTTCTGCTTCTTAATCTTCTCCGCCTTCTCCTCCTCGAAGAAGATTTCACGATTTACTTCATTCTCCTTATACTTGCGCATCATCTCATTCAGCTCCTGCTCCGCATACTCTACCTCGGGCATGCGGTGCTCGGAGGGATCCCATGGCAGCCAAGCACCTACCTTACCAATATACAGATTGTCCGAAGGATAGCGACGCTGCAGAACCTTCGCATATGTCTGGCACTCGCCAAGCTCCGAGAATACACGACGAACCTTCACGCCACGAACATTTGTGTGGAACTCTACCTTCTCCGTAAACTGTGTCTCCAGATCCTTCTCGTTCTTGAGCAGGAATACCTGGTGCTGCTCGTGAATATCCGTCTTCTTAATCTCAGCATTGTGAACCTTCGTAAATTCCTCCAGATCCTTGAACAGCTCCTCAACCTTTAGGTTATACTTCTTGGCAAGAAAGGCATTGTAGTGCTCCATACCCTTAATCTTCCAATCATACTCCAGCCACTCCACAAACTTCTCATTGAAGAATTCCTGCTTCTGCTTAATGATCTTCTCAGGAGAGATGAAGGAAATAATTGCATACCGCTGTGTAGGGATTTCGGGATCCTCCTCTAGATAATCAATACGCTCGCCAGTTTCATCAACTTTGGGGAGTGTTTCCGCTGGCATTTGTTTATGTATGGCCTCCTATCTGAAAATAGATATTGGAACGAGCGTGAAAACGGATTCGTTCATTCCAAGACAGTATATGTCATTACTAGAATGTCTGCACTCCCGTTTTACATCACCGACGTCAGCGGAAAGACCCTTAACACAGTGTTTGGAAACGACTCGTATAAGACGAACGACACCAACACATACCACGTAGGTGGTTCTCTGCGATTCAACCTCGATGGAACCATGAACGTGTCATATCGGGTGCGATCGATTCAACCACCGCTGTACATCAATGGTGATTGGGAGAAGGTCGCTGATGTTGTTTCCCAGTTCTTCAAGATTGAGAACATTCAACCAGAGTCCCCACTTGGCCTATTCATTCAGCAGAATGATGATGAAGTGGACGAGGAAACCGAAGAGCACCTAGATGACATTCTGGATCGCAATTTCGAGTCTTACTACTGAAATTATAAACAAACCAAAAAAGAAAAATAAAACATTTTTCATTGAAAACAAGTTAGAGACAACTTGATATGTATATGCAACATGGACGAACTTTGTCATTCAGATGTCGTAAAGAAGATTATGCCAACTCCGGACTATATTAAGGTTGCTCAGACATGCATTGGTAGACTTATTAATGTGGCTGAACGAGGTGGAACATCTGTTGATATTACAGATCTTGGAATCAATGATGATGTAATAGAAGCTCTCCAGTCGAAAGGTTATGTAATTCAAAATAAGAAGTATCAAGCAGAAGATGGGAGTCCTGCACAACTGTATCGGATTATGTGCGGGTAGACTGATTAAAAACGGAAACAAACAGAGATTGGTAATCTTTTTCAATTACAAACATGATTCCAGGTATTCTTGAACTCGCATCTCGCACGAAGTATGGCATGACATCTCGCAATGTTCCTATTTACCTATTTCGTCCACTGAATCCCAAGCTTAATCCCTGTATTGTGGGATGTTCCAAGTTTCATACTACAAATGTTCTTGCATTGGTAGAGGTTCCAACATGGAGCACTGGCACATTAACTCGCGGATACCTAGACCGAATTATTGGTCCCTGTGGAGACTTTGGTGCTGAACAAGAAGCACTCTTTCATCAATATTCTAGGGGAACTTGGAAGAATCAATCAGTTAATTTACCGCCATGTTATACGTATCATGACAGACTGCCAGTCATTGGAAGAACGTTCAATATTGACCCGCCCGGATGTGAAGACATTGATGATGTATTCACATTTGGTGATGATGGATACTTTTATATCACAATTGCAGATGTATCAGAGTGGACTACATGCAATCCCACCATATTTGAAAAAGCAAGTCGAATGGGTCAAACATTATACTGCGATGGGAAGGTAGTGGGTCCTATGCTTCCCTTTCAAAAGGAATGTTCACTTCTTGCTCTCCAACACAGACTAGGCGTATCTCTGCGGTGTAAAATTACAGAGACTGGAGTATCTGATATTTCATTTCTAGAAACCAGCATTGTAAATAACGAGTCGTATACATACGATGATTTTGGAAGATCAACATTTGCACCGCAATTGAAACATATTGTGCGTAAGATTTCTGGTGTGGAGACAGAGGATGTGCACGATTGGGTTGCACAATGTATGATCTTCTACAATACAGAAGCAGCCAAAGTTATTCACAAAAAGCAGGAAGGTCTGCTACGGATTCACGAGAGTCCTGATACTGAAAAGATGGAGAAGTTTGCAAAGTTTGGTGCCGATATCACCTATCTTGCATTCAAATCCGCCAAGTATGTTCATGCATCGCATCCAAATCCGAAACATTTTGGTCTAAAAACAGACCTATATACACACGCAACATCACCAATTCGTCGGTTTGCAGATATTGTAAACCAAGTGGTATTAAAAGGACAGCCGGTTCCTGATGTAGATATTGATTTGCTAAACGAACTTTCCAAGAATGCAAAGCAATATGATCGCGATTCATTCTTTCTAGAAATTCTGCGAGATAGCAAGGATAGATCTGTTGACGGAATTGCTCTGAACGATCATCGTATTTGGGTTCCTGCATGGAAGCGAATTGTAACATGCAAACACACAAAAACTGATGGAGAACGTGGTGAACTTCGATTCTCGCTTGATATGTCTCAATCCACATGGAAACGGCGAATGGTATTCCGGTTTGAGTAGCTACTAAGACAAACGCAAATACAAACTATCGGGCATTACAAATCCACGCACGATTTTTTGGTCCATCCCATTCATTTTTTCAATCATTTCCGTATCCTGCTTGAGTGTCGCCATACAGACCCATTCACGCACGATATTCGCTAACTTCAGCATTGCACGGACAAAGTTTCCATGCTCCACTCCATATTTTTCACACACGTAGTCATCTCCTTCCAACCAATCATGGACAATGTCCTCCCAATAGGACGTAAGGATGACATCATAAATTTCCATATCCTTTGCTACCATTTCTAAACCTTCCACCAATACAGAATTGGGAACTTCCTCTGTATTTTGTGGCTCGAGAAAGCAAGATAATGTCTCTACCAGAATAGAGACGGGTTTATTAACCCAATTGTGTCGTTCATATAGCTCAACCATCAGCAGCGGATGCCCCTCATGAACCTCAGACGCCATTAGACCCTTTTGCGTCAACTTGTTATCTTCAATGTATCCATGAAGTTCCAAATAGTCCTTTAGTTTCTCTACTTGACGAATAGGATGCGCCAGCAAGTCAATCTGGCGTGTAATCATGTCCGTTTTTCTCATTGCTTCCTGAATCGCAAGGTATGTTCCCCATGCTTTCACCCATGTAGGACCCATATGCGTATTCTCCCATTTAGAAAGGTCTGCTTGATATTTCTTCTTCTCTGCGTTGACCGAGTTTTTGAATCCTTCTTGTAGTCTGTGCTTTTCAGAACATTCAGCTTGAAGTTTGAAATCCAAATTTGGCATTTTTACGGCACAGAATTGGCGAAGTAACTCATCATGTTCTGCTTTCAATTGCGACATCCAATATGTATCATCCTGAATGGACTTTCCTGAGTTCATCGTAGCAAGAATGTGTGAAATATCAAACTTCATTTGGGATTGAACGGATGCGCTTTTGCCGGTCATCATAGCAGAGACTACGAATGGGTCCTCTGGTTCCCGAATAGGCAAGTATATGACTACACCCTTATCATCCTTACCTCGTCGTCCTGCCCGTCCCGCCATTTGAATGTATTCGGATGTGCGTAGAACCCGCATATTCTCAGAATCCCCATCAAACTTGCGAAAGGAAGTGAATACAACCGTCTTGGTCGGCATATTGATACCGACTGCGAATGTCTCCGTCGCAAACAGGATCTTGATGAAACCCTTATCAAAGAGAATTTCCACAATCTCTTTCAGAATTGGGAGCATACCTGAGTGATGGAACGCAACACCCTTTTGAAGCAAAGTAAACAACTTGTGATAGGATTCCATCTGCTGTAATTCGCTATGCTTGTGGAGATGAAAGCTCACAATATGTTTCACATCTGCGGTTTCAGACGATGTAAGCAAATCGGTGGATACCTTGGATGCGTATTCTTCACACATTTTGCGAGAGAAGACGAAGAAGAGGGCAGGTTTGTCCATTCTCGTAATCAATCGGTTCATTCTGTCCAGAAAACTTCCGACACGAACTTCCTTTTCAATGACTTGACCTTCTTCCCTGCTTTGAACCCGTTCCTTGTGCTTTCTGAGTTCATCTTGGTTGCTATAATACTTTCTGACCCACTTTTTGTAGGTTTCCATATGGAATACATCTTTAGAATCCATGAGAATTTCGCCATCTTCGGTTGTATGAACCAATGGGACCACTCTATATTGTGTTGAAATGAGATGGCAAGGTTTTTGTTTCAAGTTCGTCAACCAGTCGACAAAAGGGTCAGGTGAGTCCAATGTAGCAGAAAGTAGGACTAGATTGATTTCGGGGGGCAGAAGAACAAGGCATTCTTCCCATACACTTCCACGACTCGGATCGTTGATATAATGGACTTCATCAAAGACTACCGCATCCAAGTTTTGAAGGGAAAGGTCTGCCGTAATTCCAACCTTTTCAGTCGCTGTTCCCTGCTTGTAGAGGAGATTGCGAAGGATTTCGGTTGTCATAATGACGATGTCTGCGTGAGGACAGAACTTGATGTCGCCGGTCATAATGCCGACTCGGTCTCCATAAATCTTCTTTAGGTCGTGAAACTTTTGATTGGAAAGAGATTTGATGGGTGTCGTGTAGAATACACGCTTTCCTTTGTTCAGTGAACGCCAAATTTGGTATTCACCCACAAGCGTTTTGCCTGAACCGGTCTTTGCAGTAATGAGAACATTCTCGTCTTTGGAAATGTATTCAATTGCCTTCTCCTGGAAAGGGTCAAGCTTGAAAGTGAAAGGGTGTTCCATTGTAAATTTACAGCCATATAGATGGTAAAGATACAATCCGTTTTACAACGATGAAGTGTCGACATGGTTATGAAATTAAGAGTTGTGTCTATTGCTTGAAATGGTATGGGATACGAAAAAGAATAAACTACTGCATGGAATAGTATACTTTTTCTAGTTCATGTAACTCTTGTATAGCTATCCCCTGATCATAATTTGTGGTATGGTCCAATTGGTCTGTTTCATAATCCCAATCTATTACAACATGATATCCTTGTTTTCTTGCTTCAACTGCTGTAATGATATCTATACCCCATCCAAAATTTGAAATAGTATTATAATCTATATCCTTCAATTTTGAGACAATAGTAGGATTTATAAACCAATATCCTAAATCTGTCTTACTCACTTCAAATACATTCATAAATAATCGTTGAAGTTTATCCTGACAATCCGTTCTTTTATCAAATGGACCATATATACCAATATTATGTTCATTAAATGCATTTACAGCACTAATAAATATTTCTTTAAACTTGGTCGTTATTAAATTGTCGCCTACGATTATACATAATATTTTTCCGGGAGTGACATCTTTAATTGCTGTATTATATTGCGAACCATAAAAAGCAGAATCATCTAATTGAATATGTTTTATAGTTGTATCATACAATATAGTAGTCTCATCGCAGTTGATAATTGTTGTATCTTTTATTATTTTATGAATAATCTCGTATAGTTTTATGCTGCTGGATGTTACCTTCTTCCAGTTAAAAATATATACACTTATATCATCCAATGTATACATTTATTATACAGAACATAGTATTGCGTTATAGTTTTCAGAACTGACTCATAAGAATGAATTAAATGGGAGACATTCTTGGAGCAGATTTTCTAACAAACCCAAAGATGACGGATGCAGTTGATATTAAGATGCCAGACCTAGGGGCTGTTGAGCTACCAGAATTTACAACTCATATGGACGAAGGTCCGAAACTGATGCCAACTTTGGACTCCGTGGGCCCGATCCATACATCGGAGGGTCTTCATAATCTGAATGCGGAGTCTTTCATGCCTCCTCCTCGCCGTGTCTCTGAGGAGCATGTCTTAAAGGAGAAGTATGAAATGCTACGAAAGTTTGAGCGTCTTTCGAAGCTAGGAGTTCCCATGCGTAAGCGTTTCACATTAGACTCACCATTGGATGAGATGAAGATGGAATTGGAGTTCATCAAGCGTGAGAAGGACATGGATGCAACCATCAAGCAGTTCTGCGATTGGTATGTAACAGGAATGTCTGCACTTGAATGGAGCTCGAAGGAGATTCCTATCATGAAGGCATTCGGACTGAACCTAAATGGGCTATCCGAGTCTGCTCAGATGGGTGTAGGTGACATGGAAGATGATTTCGAGGAGCTTTATGATTTGTATGGCGACAAGATGAAGATTCATCCGCTAGTTCGGATTCCGATTCGCACATGTATGATGATTTATATGGTTCACCTGACCAATCAGATGGCACAGAAGTCTCCAGTGCCCAATATGGACCAGATTCTTCGCAGCAATCCTGACATTGCCCGTCAGCTTGCCACTGCAGCCATGCAGCAACAGACACAGTCCCGCAGTGCCCCTCAGCAGGCAGTTCCTGTCATGCCACCACCTACTTCCAATTCAAATCCTCTTGCGGGACTTGCGAATTTTATGAGTGGAATGATTCCTCCTCCACCACCTCAGCAGACCAATGTTCGCCCTCAGCCACCACCAGCTATTCGAGGACCAGTTCGTATGCAGAGGCCAAATCCTCAGCCTCCAGTTGCCCGCATGCCGACACCTCCCCCATCGAAGCCAATGACAGCTCCTCCAAATATTGACGATCTCCTGCGTTCGGTAGGTGTTCCTGAGCAAACCAAGCGTGTCAGCATGAATGCTCCAGCCAAGAAGGGAGGGTCTACGGGGAAGAATTCAGTGACCATTAAGCTTTAAGTTCGGAATCTTCAATTCCATCATCATCTCGTGATTGAAAATAGTCTAGAAAGAATGGATTCCAGCGTTCCTTTACACGCCATTCATACATTCCATCCTTATTAATCCAAATAAGCCTACGAACATCCTCTGCAATATTCAGAGGTGCGTGGCGATCTACATATTTTCTGTTTTGGCGAGATCCGTGATACAGATGATATACATCAATTCCTGGAAGATAGGTAACTCGTGGGTGTGAAAGTTCCTTGTAGGATGCAAATGCAGGTCTCATGCTAATCGGAAGAGCCTTAAAATTTGAATCCAACTCCTTCCCTAACCATGCAGATGCAGATAATGTATCCCCGCTTCCAGAAATACACAAGTCAAAAAAACCATGTTTTTTAAACCAATCTCTGCGAAGTCCCCATACGAACCCCGGATGGTATGTATGGGTCATAAACTGACCGGGCATTTTTATACAAGTTGGTCGTGTTAACATCACTTTCTTGTAAGACAAGTCCATCCAGTGACAATTCTCAAATCCCTGCACAACATCGTGGGTATTGAGCAGATTTGAAATATCGGAATACCATGAATTTTTGGAAAATATTAAATCAGCATCCATGAACACCAATTTTGTGAACTTGGAAGGAAGCTTACGTTCCATCACACGACACATACGTTCCTTGTGGAACATGTAAGAGTTGGAGTGAACATGAAAGACATTATGTGCGGGTGGAATTTCAGGATCTTTGTCATTGAACACAAGTTCCATTGTGAACCATGGAATTTCTTGAAGAGTTAGCAAATTGACAGTATATAAGTAATTCATCAAAATCCGTTTGGATTCTACTGGATTAAAGATCACAAGACATACAGCGGTATCCTTCGACTGTCCTACGCCCATTATTAAACAAACATAGGATTTGCAGTAGTATCATACGCAGGAGCATCGATTTGTCCTGCTAGTCCAGCGGCTGCACGCATAGCCAAATCTGGATTGTCCATTCCCTCCCGTGCCAATACAGACTTGCCTCGGATGAATCCGGACGCCAAAATTACAAATGCGGCTGTTAATAGCAGAGACACTACTAAATCACGAGTTCCTACGAAACATACCGCAAAAATAGCGAGTCGACGCAGAAGAATGTTTTCACCATATTCTTTGTCATCACTACTGAATTCATGGGTTATGTATCGACTTCCAACATTGAGTAGAAGCATCATAATCCCGATGAAAAATGGGGATGATGTGGCAGTATTGATATGCTCAAGCATTCCTTACTCAAAACGAAGCAAAATGTTCAGTGATCTTGTCAGACATAGGCTTGGGTTTCAGGGTCTCTGTAGGCTTCGGCTTGGTATCCTTTCCTGCCTTTTGGGGTAAGCGGATATCTCCCAAAATACGCCCGACGGCAGACTTTGCGACACCTGATGACTTGGGCTGCTCGGGCTCCTTTGGCTTCTGCTCCTTTTCATCCAGATATTCAGTGATACCACCTGCCGTAAGCATATAGGCAATGGCTAGGAAGACTCCTACAATTAAGCTCTGGTATACAGTGACGTAGAGGACACCGAGCAGGCCAATAGCCTTTCCGACGGGACTGCATAGGAAATCTTTTAAGTGACGAGGGGCTGGGTGAGTGAAGAAGGCAGAGTATGCAATTAAAAGTCCTACAAGAATTAGTTCCTTTTGCGAGACTCGCATTTGTTTGAACAGACTGGTAATATTTTTCTGTGTGTGTTCCAACAAGTGGAATGGCTAGTATTGAGGAAGTGTGGGGAGCCCCCTTTCCAAAGAAACATCATACAATGGCATCCAAATATGCTACCAAAGAAGAACCTCGGGATGCCGAAAAAGAGGGACGGGTGTTTCCAACACCCATTCACCGCACGGCTGCCGCAGTCCAAAAGCATCGAAAGACAATAGATGATCTATCTCACTCTCTTCCAATTGTTCAAACTGATGAGGAAGGTGAGTCCAATTATCAACCAGCACGGGTAGCATCCTCAGGAAAAACAGAACATATGACAAACTTCTCCTCTACCAAGCAGGGTTACACAAAACCATTTTATCCTTCTAATGCCGGAACAGATTTTCCATATGCTCCTCCTTCCTTTCAAGATGCAGCCCACGAAATCAAACTTGACCGCATTCTGCGCATGATCGAACAGAATCGCACGGGATATGAAACACCATCCTCCAATGATATGATGCTCTACATATTCACAGGAGTATTCTTCCTATTTACGCTGGATACATTCGTAAGCTTAGGGAAGCGAATGCGTTAAAAAACATGTCCAGAGGCTTGACGAAAACGGATTCTAGATATCCAATGTAGGATGTCACTACACAACTACAATGGATATGAATAAGATTATCTTCGATGCAGCTACGAAGTATCCTTCTCGTCATCTAGTGGATATTCCACATACAACGGGATCAGCATTATACTTCTTCTTTAGGCAGGAACTCGAGAATGCAGATTCAATTGTAGAATATCAGCAACGAAAGAAGACAACTCTGCGTCATCTGACTATTCACAATAACAAATTCTATGATTATATTGCGAAGAAGCACTATGATACGCTTGCAGACTGGGCAATTGAGAATAAGAAGTCACTGAATGACATTCTATATGGAATCAACCCAGCATACCATGATGCAACGGATAGTTATATCTCCCTAGATGATCTTCTGCTCTCGCTCAATGAGAACTGGGTATGGCCAGAAGAGCATCCGGCTAATCAGGAGTATACTAAGCACTCTCAGATTGTTGAAGAAGTGAATGCCACACTCGCAAAGATGAAACAAGAGATTGATGACATCCGCAACATACTCTCGCAGATGATGTAGGCTAAAAAGAAACCATTAAAAAGGGAAACCTTTTTTAACTGCGATTTCCTAGACGGCTCTCAAATCCAGAAAAATCATCAAACACATTGTCAATCATTTCAATTTCAAAGGTCAAAGAAAATTCAGCACCAGTTTGATTTGTGCTTGAACTTGTGGCTGCTGCCCCATCTGTCGTCCAGTAGAGAAATCCCTGATTTCCCTGCTGGCTGTGTAGGCGAGTGCGGATATGTAGGCGATCGAGCTTTCCAATTGGAGGTGTATACTTGGCAACATTGTCCTGTCCAGAGTGATCATTGTATTCAATGAAGTTTCCGCTATTGCTGTATGTGACTGGAATTTTTGCAAAAGTTCCATCTGGGAATGTAGAACGATTTGCGGCTACTGTAGTCTCATCTGACTTGTTTAGGCCTTCAATATCAATTAAAAAGTAATATCGGTTGTTAGCCAATGTGACTGCTACATCATTCGTTCCCGAATAGGTGCTTGAATAGTTTGTGCTGTTCAAATAAGAATGTGTTACTGCCCCAACTGTTGACCCAGACGATGCCTTGACAAGAACTGGAAACTCTGCCGCCATAAGACGCAGAGAAATGACATTCTCATACACACGAGGCAAAAAGACTACGAAGTCTCCGTTTGTATTGTATTTTAGTGTATCACGATCTGCAGAATCGATGATAAGAGTTTTTTTTACTGTTTTTAATTGCGAGACAGGCTTTGACTTGGATACGACGACCCCGTTGTAATCAAATGCCTGATTCATCTTTGCTATTTCACACGGGAAGTTTTACATCCCAGTCTGCCCCAACAAAGAACAGAGCTCTTCTTCATCCATGAAATATTCGAAGAGATACTGGATCCGCTCTAGAAATAGCGTATACAGCTTATAGTCAACAGTTCCAGCACGTTCGAAATAGTTCTCCAAATATCGTGCCATCTTCTCCGTTTCATATGCCTTGTTCCGGAATTCCTCGTCAATGATCTCGGCATTCATCTCATCAAATGACGGGAAGAAGTTCCGAATCTTGGTGAAGAAGTTGTAATGATGCTGTTCCCAGTCATCGGTAGGCTTTCGGCCACTTCGGAGCTCGGATAGCGACCTCTGAAGAAACAGATAATTCTGATAACGCTCTTCCTCCATGATTGTTCTTGCTATACCTAGCCTTGCCATTAAAAATTCCGTTTTACATGGACATGTCATTGATCATATCAACAAGATCATCCGGTTCCATATCATACTGTCCCAACTTTATCAAATTTGCATTCAAGTTGTAATACCATGAAATGTCAAACCAATCCAATTTCTCAATCTGCTGACACAGGTGCTGTAGAAGTTGCTCAGTCTCACTTGCAAGAGTTCGAAAACGCACATCAGTAATTTCAGGACGCAGTTGCCGAAGATCCTTAAATACCGAACGGTAGGCTAGAATATGCGCTCGATGCTCATACATCCAATCAGGATCCTCCATATCATCCATAGTAGGAATTTGATCCATTGTCTCCTTCAGACGGCTGTAGTTTCGCGCATTGTCCCCATACAAGTCCACATAAATTTGACTCTCGAATTCCATTGTTGTTACTACTTTTGAATAGGCTACTATAGAATCCGTTTTATACCTTCACAAAGGATCCCATGATCCAGATAAACAGGGCAGCAGACACCTGTGCAATTATATAGGTAAGAGCCTTCGACTTTCCAATCTTTCCGGATGCGAGTGCCCACGCAGTAATGGCTGGATTGAAATGGCCACCTGAAATCTTTCCACCAAGTCCAATCGCAATTGCAAGGGCTGCTACGATGAGGACAGGCGTTCCCGTGAATGCTACAGCACCAATAAGAAGACTTGTTCCAAGAAATTCGACAAAGGCTGGCGTATACATTCTTTACTGAACACAAATGAAATATTTAGTTGTAAAAGGGTGGCTTGGATTCGGAGATCGTCTTGAATCGCTAAAAATGGGCATAGAATATGCCCTACAATACAATCTGCAAATCTATGTAGATTGGACAGATTCTATTTGGTCACACGAGGCAGAATCATTCTATACATACTTCAATCTTGTGAATATGCCTACATTGAAATCATTGGATGAAATTCCGGAGGATGCAACGGTATTTCCTAGTTATTGGCAAGGAAAGTTAAACACTCCTATGTCACAGGACTTGTGTAACAAACATAAGGAATACAAATTGGATGTGGGACAACTCACAAAACCTCTTTCTGGTGATGTGATTGTTCTTGCAAATGTGGGTATGCGAACACTATATGAAGACTCTCGAAAATTTGCAAACTATTTTCGAGTTATAGATTCCCGTATTCTAAACGCGGTCAGAGAAAGAACTCAAAAATACAATTTGGCAAAATGTATGGGAATTCATATTCGCGGAACCGATCGCGTGAAGAATGAATACAAGCGTCAACTTGGAATCCAGTGCTTAGCGGTGAATACAATGATGCATGGAGGATTTTCGGGGAAAGGTATGATATGCGTCTCGGATGACAAAGATAGTTATGAACTTTGGAAGCGTTTCTATCCACAAACCATCCTGATGTCATCTGCTTCCTTAGAATGTTCATCTAGCAAAGGAAATCATAATCTATCCAAAGAAGACCTAAAAATTTCCAAAGATGATATGAATGTAGATATGTTGGTTGATTTTTTTACTCTGGCATCCTGTGAACTTGTATTGCGAACATATAGAGACAGCCGATTCGCAAAAGAAGCCATTCGGCTACATCCATATGTGAATGTCATATGCGGTGCGTAATATGAAGTTTTTGCACGATAGTAGACAATGAATCGGCTAGTCGAATCAGTGGATATCATGAAAAAGTTACGTGATGAAGTAAAAATCCCAGAGGCCGATCCTGGACTCAAGGAACTTTCCCGCAGGTTGACTGCTTTTGTAAAATATGGTTCTGTATGGGCCGGATATATCGAACTACCTACCATCAAACGCCATCTTCATGTCGTTCTCCCAAACAACCCAGCCATGGCAATCCGTATTGTCATAAAAGCACTTTAACGGTTCCTTCCTAGTAAGAGTGTTCTGGTAGCTCAGTTGGTTAGAGCATGGGTCTTATATGCCTGGGGTCGGGGGTTCGAATCCCTCCCGGAACACTTACTCACTTGCTGGAACCGCAGCAAGTGTAATCACCCTTACATCCACATTCTTCAATCCTACAACCATAGCATACTTCCACGTTTTTTGAAAGTTGTTTGTAACAGTTTTCACAAACATAGATTTCCTTTTCACGAAGTGCAACAATCACATTTGCAAGAAGCTCAAATGGAGGATTATGATCCATCTTAGCAGCAGTATCGTATACCAATCGTAGAAGTTGAGTGACGTCCATTGTATCTGGTATATACTGGGTTTGGTCTTTCCAAATCCGTTTTAGGTAAAACGGAATTCGTGTTCTCTATTCTTACAAAGCACAACAAATGTTGACTTTGCAAGGATATAGGGTCTCAAAAGCAGGACTCGAGAAAGAGCATCACGTGAAAGGTCTATTAACTGTCAAACCGTATATTCCATCTGTATTCGTAAAACCTCAATATGTCACACGCTTTCAGGTGTATCGGGAATGCCCTGAGTTCCTGTATGTTCCAAAACATTTCGGCATTGAACGATTTGGGGCAATCAAGGAAACGCAGAGAGATGTTCCACAAACAGACGCGAAGTATTGGGAATTTGCGGGTTCCATTCGTGACTCGCAGAAACCTGTTGTCAACTCATTCCTGCTACCCGAACCGCATGACGGCATCATATCCCTTCAGACAGGTGGGGGTAAAACGGTTTGCGGTTTATACATCGCTTCACAACTCAAACTTCCCACACTTGTCTTAGTCCACTCTGGATTCCTCAAAGACCAATGGGTCGAGCGTATCTCTGCATTCCTGCCAAAAGCAAGAATTGGAACCATTCAAGGTGATGTATTCGATATCGAGGATAAGGATATTGTGGTAGGCATGCTTCAAACAATCGCCCTGAAAGAGCATCCTTCAAATCATTTCAAACGATTTGGATTTGTAATTGTTGATGAATGTCATCACATTGCGTCTGAAGGATTCAGCAATGCAGTTCCCAAAATCACATCAAAATACATGCTAGGATTGAGTGCCACTCCGGAACGAAAGGACAAATTGATGCACGTGATTCATTGGTTTCTCGGTCCTCTGCTTTATGTCTCCAACACTGCAGACAAAGTGGATGAGAAGGTCAATGTAGAAGTCTATGAATTTGAACCGCCAGATAGTTCCTACAACGAAATTATCTACAATCAAGCAGGAGTTATGTTTACATCACTCATGATCAATAAGGTTGTCGAGTATAATCCTCGAAACGAGTTTCTAGTCAAGATACTAGAAGATGTGTCTGATGAACCTGATCGCCAAGTTCTGGTCCTGTCAGATCGCGTGGAGCACACAAAAGAAATCCTACGACACCTTCCTGACCGATTACGAGAGAAAACTGGTATCTTGGGACGAGGGATGAAACCTGCAGTCCGCGATGAGTATTGCAAGTCCAAAAAGATCCTAATCTCCACCTATCAGCTTGTAAAGGAAGGATTTGACGTAGCCTCGCTCAATACACTCGTGATGGCCACAAGCAGACCCGATGTAGACCAAATTGTGGGCAGAATTCTGCGTGTAGAAAAATTAAAACGCACAACACATCCATTAATTGTAGATATTGTGGACCCTGCATTTCGCCGTCAGTTTCAAGAAAGACTAAAGTTGTATAAGGACCGCGGATATTCAATTACCAAAATGAAGATTTCTTAGTGGATTTAAATTATTTAGAATCGTTAAATGAAGATTGAATGAAAACGGATTTATAAAGTCCAAACTGGTAGGGAGTATAGTAAGAAATGTCGTCTCCCCAGCACTATAACGTCTTTCAGCAAGTTCAGGATTGTTTTGGATATGGTCCAGACATTTTCTGGGTAGTTGTGAATGAGACACATCCGGTTGGTATTTACGATACATTTGAGGAGGCAAATCATGCACAACTGGTGGGGCGCATCTTTGCGGGTTCATACAAAAAGGGTCGTCTGAACGGTGGTAACAAAGAGGAATTCAATAGTTTTAAGAAAACATGCTTGGATCTCATGGAGAAGGTCAACGGACCTGTGTGTGCGAGGATTGCTTGGATTTCAGTCTTGTTCTTCTTCTATATGAAGCACGAATATATGTTAGTGCGCAATCCCACCTTTCAGACCTCTCTTCGGATTAAAGTTGTTGAATTCAAGTCGTATGTTGACAACCATAGTGATACATATTCATCCAAGATCATCACGAAGACGATGCCAGATTTCATGAATCGTATCAATCTAACGCTTCCTAGGATTCCTACTCATTCATACAACCTGCGTTCCCGCAAGTAAACAAACTACAAAAAGAAAAAGATGGACGCCTTTTTCAACTCCTGAAAACGGATTCTTGAAGTCCAATGTAGTCTATGTCATACAAAGAAATGTCTAAGATTACATTTGAAGATTTGGAGCACGGTTATTGCCAAGTTGGTTGGCTCTACTATGGATTTAAGTTGAACATGAA